>Ga0209123_1000293_pt1 | contig 71192 bp, 73 predicted proteins | sample BarGraIncu00431A_FD_184500 | JGI IMG/M metagenome (GOLD analysis project Ga0209123, IMG submission 184500) | Arctic peat soil microbial communities from Barrow, Alaska, USA - Barrow Graham LP Incubations 004-31A (SPAdes) (version 2) | ecosystem: Environmental > Terrestrial > Soil > Wetlands >... | reverse complement strand
AAATTTTATTAATAAAATGATTTTTTCTTATTGATAAAGTGATTTTATAGGGTTAACCTGACGTAAATCACCTACTAATAATAGAAATAAAATGACGTTTCAATTAGTTATAATTTGACGTTTAACACCATGTCGAAATCCAATACTTTTTGAATTTCATTTTCCAAACTGGAATTATGGAATAATGCAAATAGGAATTTCCATCTGCAACTATGGCTAGAAGCATGTGTCCATTTTGTGGGACAGAATACTTTTTTAGATGCTTCAAACATTTCCAGTAATTCGCTATCCTTGATTTCACATAAATTAATATCTAGATTTTTTTCTTTCTTCGGTAGATACTTGTTTGTAAGTTCTATTACAGTTGGACTTATATTTCCGTATACTGCAGCCATAAGCAAGCAAGATTCAACAAGATACTTTGGATGTGCAATCCAAATTCCTTCAATGCTGCCAGGTTCTCCATCTCTTGTGGCCCTTTTTTCAAAAACTAGTCTAGTAACACTGTTTTCATAAATACTTATCCTATTATTAAACTGAATACCTCCATGATCTCTATCGTTATGACCAAATAACACTTCTGCTAAGCATGTGGACATATTAAAAACTCCCTTCGAATTTATATTTTGTCTTTCTATATTTTAATCTTAACAGGTTTCAAAGGGAGTTTCATGGAAGCTCAGCTTCCACTTTTAATAGAGTTCATTTTCTGTTAAGGCTGCTTTTACAACCCGGTCTGTTTTAAGTATTAATTGCTTTTCACCCATTTTCACGGTAACTTGATTATCGGAATTATTAATTATCATGCAATTTTTATAAATTATAGTTTTCCCATCATCATCAATATACTCAATGAAACAAGGCCTGCCATTTTTAAAACATAATAATAGGCTTTCACAACCATATTCTGTACTACACATATATTCAGTATGAAAAAGATTACTGATATCCGTTTCCAGTGACTTATACCAAGAGGTATCAATCCCTAATCCTTCTGATACGGTGAAAATTCTCTGTTTTGCATAATCTGATAACTGCATCCATATAGTTTTTGCTCCATTTAAAGCATAATTTTTATAAGATCCTTTCTCAGACATTATCTTCAAGCCTTCAAGTGTAGTAATCACTTGTGTCAAATTAAACGTCAGAAATAGTGGATGGACAGTAGAAGGGAAGGCAAGCTTTCCTTTCTTTCTATCAAAATTTACAGTGAGTTTTTGACCCATAACCTCAAGAGGGTCATCACCATCTCCTTTAAGTATTCTCAAGTCTTTCCTCATGATGCTACTGCTGACATACAGGGTGTCTTCTAGCTTTGAAATAGTTGCCTCCGGATTCTGTAGCATTTTGGCTATATAAAGCTGCCTTTCCAAAGTTGTTTTTGGCAGCCAGTTAGGAAAAGAAATTGAAATTGAAATATTATATTTTTCATTAATATATGTAATTAATTCCTTATAAACAGCTACAGCGGTTATTACACTTTTTGAGTATTTTTTCATAGAACTTTTTATTGCTATATCAATGTATTCCTCGACGTCACGATCTGTAATCAATAGTTGAGTATTTAATCCGTCTTGTCTTAGTAGGCAAAGTCTTTTTCAGGTGATATTTTTTTGAGGTTTTCCTCATCACCAATTAATAGGTTTGCTAGAGTTTCATGATTTATTTTGGAGTACTTTTTCTTGCTTAAAACATAAGCTTCTACTGCTTCTTTTATAGTAACAGACATGAGTAGTACATCTCCTTTTTATTAAAAGTATATTAAACTTATTATAGATGAATATATGTAGTTAAAAGTGTAATTGAAAGGCTTCAATACCATTCCTAATTTTATATTCCGCATTTATTTCCATATTCCTTCAATATTTTATTAAGCTATGCGGACAAACCGTTTGTTGCTTAAAAATGCTTAGTTCGATATAATTAAAGGATAATAGAGGTGATTACTGTGGAAATGACATTTAATACTACAGGAACCTGTAATTCTAATAAACATTATATGGTAGATATAAGCAGCAAAATTGACATTATAGAAAAGATGGTGGATAAAGGAGATTATTTTGTAATAAATAGGACAAGGCTGTACGGAAAAACTACGATAATATCGTCACTATCTAAAAGAATTGTTGATAAGTATTTAATTATTCGTACTAGTTTTGAAGGAACATCGAATTACATGTTTCAAGATGAAGAAAAATTAGGTAATGAATTAATTAAGAAATTTTCCAAAGCTTTAAGGTTTATAAATATCGAGAAGTCAAAGGAATTAGAAAAGGCTGGTCAATCAATAAAAAGCTTGGAAGATTTATCAGATGTTATTACTAACTTTATTATTGGTTGTGATAAAAAGGTGATTCTACTTATAGATGAGGTTGATAAAGCAAGCAATAGTGAACTGTTTTTAAGTTTTCTAGGAATGCTTAGACATAAATTTTTATTAGCTGTAGATGAATTAGATTATACTTTTTATAGTGTTATTTTGGTTGGTGTTCACGATATAAAAAATTTAAAATTGAGGTTTAGAAAAGATGAAGAAATGGAATTAAACAGTCCATGGAATATAGCTGTTAACTTTGACTTAGATATGAGTTTTAATTCAATAGAAATTGAGAGTATGCTAATTGAATATTGTAATTTAAATAAATTAACTATGGATACAGAGAAATTATCAGAAAAACTACATTATTATACATTTGGTTACCCATTTTTGGTAAGTAGGCTTTGCCAAATAATTGATGAAAATATTCCAAGGATAGATAAAAGACCTTGGATAATACAAGATATAGATAAATCGGTAAAGTTATTATTAAAAGAGAACAATACATTATTTGATGATTTAATTAAAAATTTAGAAAATAATAAGGAATTGTATTCTTTAGTCAGTGATATTGTTCTTAATGGAAGCACAATTAGTTTTAATATATCAAATCCAATAGTTAATGCTGGGTATACATACGGTATTTTCAAGGAAGATGAATATAGAATAAAGTTAAATAATAGAATTTATGAGCAGTTTATATATGATTATTTAGTATCAAAGTTAGAAGTAAAGTCTGATAAAATGTCTATTTATAATTATAAAGATAAATTTATTACCCCAGATAAAAAATTGGATTTTGAAAATGTGTTATTGAAATTTCAGCAATTTATGAAGGAACAATATAGCTCTGTAGATGCCGATTTCATAGAAAGAGAAGCGCGCCTATTATTCTTAGCTTTTATAAAACCAATAATTAATGGTGTGGGTTTTGATTTTAAAGAAGTGCAGATATCAGAGGAGAAAAGACTAGATGTAGTCGTAACCTACAACAATAGTAAATATGTCATTGAACTAAAAATATGGCGAGGCCTTGAGTATCATAAAAAAGGTATCAAGCAGCTTGCCGATTATTTAGATATTCAAGGATTAGATCAGGGGTATCTAGTTGTATTCAGTTTTAATAAGAACAAACAGTATAATCAAGAAAAAATCAAAAGTGGAAAAAAAGACATATTTGTAGTATCTGTATAAAAGTCGACTTGGGAGAATTTTAGCAGATAATTTGGCACAGGAAGTATAAAATATTCAACGTGTAATGGCAGAGTGGTGCACGGGGGAAGGGTTAGAAGGTTATAATAACTTATGTGTTAATGTAGGAGTATATATAACTTAGAAAGGGTGATCAAATATTATGGGATTACTAGATAAATATGATGAATCAATAAAATTAACATATAATTACGCGCATAAGATGTTAGTTCATCTAAAGCATATCATAGATAATTTTAATAATATAAAAAGCCCAGATGATATAACGGTGGAAGTATATAGAGATTCAATTATTAAAAAGTATGAAATACTAGAAGACTTAACTTGGAAGTTACTTTCCAAGATATTTAAATTATCTGGCTTAGAGATAAATAATCCAAGAGGGTGTTATAAGCAAGCGTTCAAAGAAGGATTAATTAATGATATAGAAATTTGGAATGATATTTTATTATCAAGAAATTTTACATCAAATATTTATGATGAGCAAGATTATGAAGAAATTAAAAATAAGATAATAAGTGATTATACGGGTGCCATAGACGATCTATTAAGTAACCTTTTAAAAGTGGTAATGTGATATGTATGGAATAGATAAAAAAGTATATAACAGCTTGATTAATTATTTCTTGAATAATAGCAATATAGAGAAAGTAATAATATTTGGGTCAAGAGCAAAAGGAACAGAAAATATAAATTCAGATATAGACTTATGTGTAGGTTATATAGGTAAAAGCAAAGGAACTATTGTAGAGGAAATTAATGATGTAATAGGAATATATTCTTGTGATATTGTTTTTCTAAATTCATTAAATGAGAATATAGAAAAACAAATTGCTAGAGATGGGATTGAAATTTATTCTAAAGTTAGTAGATAATTTTAAATTCTTTTTAAATCATTAACGCCTCTCTGCCTTAGTAACATGCATGCCACAAAGGGTAACTGCTGTAACTTGGGGAAAAAATATGTATTTTATATATGCTAATTTTATGTTTAGGCAAGTTCAATAAAAATAGTAATCTGCTATATATTTTTTAAAAGTATATAGCAGAATTTTTGTTTGGAGGAATGGACGTATGAATATCGTTAGTTCCTTAATTACTTTTGTACGGCCTTTTAGGCATTGTCTTTAGAATAAATATTCTAACAAACACCTTCCTGTGCTTTAGAATTACATTCTCAGTAAATATATATGCTCTTATACTTTATATTTACATAAATGCACCAAAAAAAACTGTTCCAATTTTTGTAGGAAATCTGGCGCCTTACAAAGATTGAAACAAGTTTTGTTGTTGGGGGCTATATCAGAGTGAGATTCATTTCATGCTGTGATAATTAGTCGTTTTTATTCAACCACTTATTAAGCACTTCTATATATTTCTCATTCTCTTCTACGAACGGCATATGGCGGCTGAATTCAAATAATTCCCATTCTGAATTCGGAATCTTGTCATACATTGTTTTTGCAACAAGTGGTGAGCAAAGATCAAGCAAACCGCTAATGATTAAAGAAGGTTCTTTAATATCTTCAATCTCTTTCATAAAATCAAAGTTTTTTAAGGTGCCAGATGGGCTGAATTCATTTTGACCCCATGCAGTTACATAGGCTTCTGTTCCAGCAACCTTTGGACGGCTTAAGCATTTTGGTGAATTAGGTCCTACTGGGCCTGCGCAGTGACGAAGCATGAATTCTGCTTCTGCTTCCTTATATTCTTTTGATGAATAATCTCCGGCTTTTTCTGCTTTCGCAATGGCATCTTGCATTTCCTGAGGAAGATATGAAACTCTTCTACGCTGTTCCTTTTCCCATAGTGTGGCAGAGGGTAAAGTACTGGATAAGATGTAGCTCTTGATTCCTTCTGGTTTGTATTCGCAAGCATATTGAATTGCCTGCATCCCTCCCCAAGATTGTCCCAATAGGTGGATTTCGTCTAGGCCTAAGTGTTTACGTAATTGGATTAATTCTTCAATCCATGTCTTCGCACACCATAAGTCAGGACGGGAAGGTGTTGCGGACAATCCGCATCCCAATTGGTCATACATAATAACCGCACGTCCATCTTCCGCAACTTTGTCAAGTACCTCAAAATAATTATGTGTAGAACCCGGTCCGCCATGTAATAAAACCAATGGTTTTTTATTTCCTGTGCATTCACCTACTATACGATAGTAAGTCTTATATTCTAGATATGGTATATAGCCTTCAGTAATCTTCATAATCAATCTCCTTATGTCTATTTGTATACAGTAACAATAATTACATCTTTTATATATTTATTCGATACTTCACAGCAACCTTCAGTTATTCTTCGTCTTTTTCTATAAATTTAGATAAGATTTCAACTCAGTCCTGAATATCATTGTACCATAATAGTGCTGCTATCCCAAAAACTTTGTAGCAAGTGGTCTGCAGGCAGCCCACTAGGGTAACTGTGACTTGGAAAAAATAGTATAATGATTAGTTGAAATTTAGAATGAGCATGCTTATTTTGCATAGGGTAAGAGAATTGTGATTTGGAAAAAAATCAAATAATAAAACGATTAAATATAAAAAAAATGTGAATAATTATAGCTATAGTAAAATGAATGGAGAATTAACTATGGCTAAGAAGAAATTAATATGGTATCCAGGAGCAATGTATCATGTAACTAGCAGAGGAAATAGAAGAAGTGATCTTTTTAAGGACGAAGAGGATTATTCCAGTCTAGATATAATGGAGAACTTATTGAAAATGATGAATATGTATTAGAAGCAAGTAGGTATATTCATTTAAATCCGGTTAGAGCAAATATGGTAGAAATGCCGGGAATTTACAAGTGGAGCAGTTATTCAGTGTATCTAGGAAAGAATAAAAAAAGTATTGTTCATAGTGAAATATTGTTATCATATTTTAGAGGAGACAGAAGGGAAATATATAGAAGTTATGTTGAGGTTGAAATTATCAAGAAAACTTCGATACCTGTCACTTTTTAGTTGGTATGATTTCTGTAGCTTCATAATTAGGATGAAAAAGGCTTGGGGTATATATATAGCCTACAAATTGGTTGATTAAAACAGATTTGTAGGGTAAAATAATAGTAATGAAAAATATGTTTATTAAAAAATGCTCTCTGCACTTATGAAGGAGCAGAAAATAATCTCAAAGATATTGGAGGGATTAGAGTGAATATCTATCACGGCAGTGATGTCGTTGTTGGAATACCTGTAATTTTAAAAAGTAATCGCCTGCTTGATTTTGGCATAGGCTTTTATACTACAAGCAATAAAGAACAGGCAAATCGTTGGGCTGAAAAAGTCAGTTTAAGAAACAATACAGGTGAAAAGTTTTTGTCAGTATATAAACTTGATATAGAAAAAGCAAAAAAACAATTAAACATCATAAAATTTATAACTACTGATGAAAAATGGCTGGATTTTATCACCCTAAATCGCAGAGGAAAAGAAATCCCGGAAGAATATGATATTGTAATTGGACCTGTTGCTGACGATAATGTATATTTGACTGTAAAACTTTTTGAAACTGGAGTTTTGGATAAAGAAGAAGCTTTAAAACGCTTAAAAGTGGAGAAGCTTTTTGATCAGATACTATTTCATACGGAGAAATCATTGGAGTTTTGCGTATTTGACCATTATGAAAATTTGGAAGGAGAAAGTAATGGAGAAAAGTAAATTTGATGCTGTGATTCCTATCATATCTTCTGCTCTTGTAGAAAAAATTGTGGCTGAATTAAATTTATCGGATACGGATGCTGTTACAAATCTTTATTCTTCTCATCTATATGAAATGCTGGAGCGAGAGGAAACAAAAGTCTGGCAGTACAGCACGGAAAAATTATTTGAACTTTTTTTGGAAGAAATTAATAGCGGAAATATAACTTTTCCGCAGGTGTGAGGTGAGAAGTCATGAATAGAACAATTGATTTCACAGTATTTTGCCTTGAAAGCTATAAGCAGGCACATTGTATGACGGGTAAAGCTGCACTGGTCGTGTTTAATGATTATAATGTGTTCGGATATATCAAATCCTTTTATGATGTGCTTCATTCCACAGGGCAGGACTATATTGTGGAAGATATTGATATATATATTAAATCAAGACGAAACTGATGTTATATACAAAGAATAAAGTAAAAGAAATCTGTTTAGAATGATAGAATTTTCGAATCGTTTATAGACCAAGACAATTGTGACGACACTGTCGTCACAATTGTCTTGGTCTCATTTAGTTGGTTGCAATCTAGGTATTATTTTCAATTTTTGTGCGTATTCATTATAATACATTGAAGAGCTGATTAAGTTACTCTAAATTTAGTGAGTAGTCAGCAACACTCCACATGTTGCATATGTAACTAATAAAATAAGCGTTATTGAGGGGCGGCTAAAGATAATGAATTAAACTATGATATAATAGACTCAAACAAAATCATAAAATTTAAGAAAAAGAAATGGAGAAGATAAGATTTGAAAGGTAAATGTTATTATTGCAATGAGGAATTATCGGAAAGAACTATTAAAAGACATGTTAAAGGATGTAAAATTAGAAAAGAAAAGATAGAAGAAGCTATCGTTAATTCTAAAAAAACTAAGAGTCAATATATTTTGTCTATAGTTCCACAGTATGCATCAAAAGAGTATTGTTTGTATATAGCTATAGATATAGATTTAACTTTGAAGAGTTTGGACAGTTTTTTAAGAAATATTTGGTTAGAATGTTGTGGACACTTAAGTAGTTTCATTATAGATGATGTAAACTATGATTCTTCAGTAGACGAAGAATTTGAATTTTTTTCTCATACCGAAACAATGGATTTTAAATTAAGACAGGTAATTTCTGTAGGTGATAAATTTAGATATGACTATGATTTTGGTTCTACTACTGCATTAAAACTTGAGGTTATAGATGAATATGTGGCAGGGGAAAATTATAGTCAAATAGAAATATTAGCTAGAAATGAAGAAATACAAAATTTTTGTGAGAATTGTAATCAAAAGGCAAAGTATTTTGATTATGAAGAAAAAAAGTTTTTTTGTGAAGATTGTATAGATGAAGATGCTGATATGGTAGATGAATTTGAATATACAAATTCACCTAGAGATGGAGTTTGTGGATATGTAGGAAACAGAGATACAGAAAAACAGTATTTACCAGGAAATAATTTCAAGTTTAAGAAACCTAAAACAAAGAGACAAAAGGATATAGTCCCATTTATAGAGGATGATAAATTGGATATAGATGATTATGAAGGGGATTATGAATCTCTTTTGGATAGTGCAATGGATGATATGAATTTAGAAATTGAAAATAAAGCAAATAAATTATTAAATAGAGTAAAAAGAGGAAAGTTTACACATGATTTAAGAGAATTATTAGAATGTAATACAAAAGCTGAATTATTGAAAATAACATCTATTCTAAATATTACGAAGGTATCTAAGTTTAATAAAGGGCAATTAGTAGAAAGACTTTTAGAGGTATATGAAGAGAAAATAACAAAGGCACTATATTTAATTGATAGTGAAAGATATGAATTTTTAAAAAGCATAGTTGAAAACCAGGGATCTATCTCCTTTGAAGATCATAATTTTACATCAAATCCAGAATATTTTTTAGAATGTGGATTTGTATTTGCAGCTATGAGAGCAGATGGTATATATTTAATCATGCCAAATGAAACAATAAATGCTATAAAATCCTTAGATAATGATGAGTATAGAAAAATATTAGCTAAAAATACGGAACTTGTAAAGTTGTTTTGGGGAATGACCTATAACTATGGCGTGTTATTTATGAAGGATTTTATAAAAATGCTTAATAATTATGTTGACTATTCTTTGGATGAAACAGATATTTATGGAATAATCGTAAGTGGTGCAGATTATTATGGTGAGTATATAGTACAAGGGAACATAGCTAGTAGTATATTGGCTCCGCTAGAAGATATTGTCCATATTATTAATACAAGAGAGAATATTTCAAGTGATAGAGATTTCTGTATTATAAAAAAGGATGAGTTATTTGAAGCTGCCAATGTAGAATATTCAATTGAAAATAAAATAAGCATGAGATTAAAAAAGTATTTAAAGAATAATTGGAAAGTAGAAGATACACAGATTGAAATGACTATAATTAATTTATATGATGATATTCAAGAAAATGAAAAAGAAGAGGTACTAGAGAATATCATAGATGCATTGGAAGATGTAAGTGAAAATGACCTTCAAAAATTATTAGTAGAAATAAATAGTTTTATAAATAACACTAGACTCTGGAGATTAAAAGGATATACTTTAAACGAATTAAATTCAGAATATAATAGTACTTTTACTCCTAAGATAGGAAGAAATGATCCTTGTATATGTGGAAGTGGTAAAAAATATAAAAAATGTTGTGGAGCTAAGGTTATTCAGTTATTTTAATTATCTTTTATTTAAGGCAATTTTTTACTTGAATGAGAAAACCTCAAGCAATGATTTCTTTAAAATATCTATATTTGATTTTTTAATTGGTAACACTAGAGAAACTTATGGCTTAAGTCAAAGAGCTTTTTCTAAGTTGTTAAAGTGGGGAGAAGTCACTATGAATAGGTATGAAATGGGTGCTATTCAAGACAAAGCTCACAATAATATTCTCATACTTTTAAAGAAACCAGAGAATATGTTAAATATATTAAACAATAATTTAGGCGTTTTATCTTGTTCAAAAGAGAAACAATTAAGAGAAAAGATAGATCTGCTTTGAGCAAGCTCGAAAGTCCTCGCTAAGTAACCTGCTATCCGTTGGTTTATGTCGAAAGATAATAATCATAGAAACTAACTTTTAGTCATATTCTATAGCAGTAAAAAATCAGAAAATAATTTATCCAAATTTATAATAAGCACCAGTGGCTGAAGGAGTGGCTATTGGTGCTTATTTTGCTGTAAAGTTTGAAAATATGGTGTTTTAAAAATTATTAAAATAAAATACAAATATATGTTCTATTTTATTTCGAAATAAGTGGAAATAATAATTTATTTAGAATATAATTACAGTAAATGAAAAATTATGAAAATTAATGGGCTATTATATACTAGCTTAAAATGCTTTAAATAGGGGGAAATATAATGAAATATGAAAACTTATGTAGTTCTAGTCAAAGAAGTGATATTATAGATTTCTATAAAATAGTATTTAAATCTGAAGACCCAACCATTATTGATTTAGTAGGAACTACTGGAGCAGGAAAAACTACTTTCTGCCAGCAATTTGTAGATGAAGAAGGCAAAAAAGTATTAAGTAAAACTATAACATCGTCAGGCAATAGTACTATAATTAAAACAGATATAGCTATTCTTGAGAATACTAAAAATAGGCTTTTTCTAAAAGCGAGAGATAAGAATGCTATAATTAGGGACTTAATTTTAGTGACTTTAAATATAGATTCAGGATATAAATTTGATATTAAAAAAGATATTACTGATGATGTTAATAAAGCAGGAATAAAGAAAAATTATGACAGTAAAATTGAAGTTAATAGTGAGTTATTTCAGGGTGTGTATAATCTATTTAGGAATATTAACTTACTCCAAAGATTTCAGAAAATCGCAAAAGATCTGCAGCTAAATTATACTAATGAGGATAAGATTGAAGAATATATAAGTAATGACGTAATAAATAATGAGCTCATTAAACTTCTTGATGATATAATATGTTCGGAATTAAAGATAGAGAATTTTTATGGTTACCGTCATGAAATTTCACTGGAAGAGGAAAATATTCTAGAAAAAACTATTATACCTACAAAGACTTTTAATAAATACAAGGAACAAAAGGAAGAGTTTCATGAAGTAGTATCCTACGGGTTACTTTTTGAACAGGCAATATTGGTGCTAAAATGTGATGAAAAAGCAAAAAATATGTTGCCTGGAAAGTTTAAAAGTGGAGTTGTATTTAGAGATATAATGGGCCATAAAAAAGTAGGGCATCAAGGGATAAATATTGATTTTGAAGTGGGAAATAAAATATTTCTTATACCAGCTGGTACTGCTGAAGAATTAGTTGATGATAAATTTGTAGAAGAGTTAAGAAACTGTATTATATCGGCGCCAAAACAGAGTATACTAGTAATAACAAAAATCGATAAAGCAAGCTCCTATGTTGAATATACCCAGAATAATTACGAGGCTTTTATCGAAAGTTTAAAGGAACAAATTGTTATCACTCATAATAATTTAGTTTGCAAGTTGGAACAAAGAGAGGAGTACAGTGTAATGCAGCTACATAAATTTGATAAAAATACAATGGTAAATAAGTTCATTGCATCTTTTGATAGCGCTTATTTATCAAAAATAACTAAAGATAAACAAGGAAATTATGATGCAGAGCTTCATAAGATAATATGTAATAATAAAAGCAACCAAGAAATATCTGTAACAGATATTGAAGACGTGGTCATTTTAGATAATTGGCATGCTTCAGTTTCAAGCATTTTAGAAACCGAAAATATAGTGTCTTATGAGTGGGTAATATAAATTTTGAAAATATTACAATAAGAAAAATAAAGATAGATTAATAGATTATTAACAGCAAAGGAGAAAAGCTATACCATTTAATACTGGCATAGCTTTTCTTCTTTTATTATTTTCTCATGGCTTAAATCTAGCAGCATTATATAAAGATTGGTTCTCAGGGATTTAGGTGGGTTATTAACGAAAAGGTCAAATTCGTTTATATTACCTACAGCAATAGATACTTTTATATCTGAGGCCACTTCCATACAAGCTATTTTCCCATAAACGTTATATATTGTAGTGGGGTTAACATAAGATGCAATTTTAATATCCCATTTAGAATACTCCCAGTTACTTATTTCAAGCATTAAATCCGCTGGTGCATTGATGGTTTTATTCAAACTAAACTCAATATCACGGGTATATAGATCAGAGATAATAGCTTGAAAAATTTTTTTCTTGTTTTCTGTGGCTTGAATTCGCTCATTGTCTGTAGAGATTTCTTCTGCTTCATTATTTATGTGTCCTGCAGCTAACATTAACTCACTATAGGTAACACCGTTGTAGGCATCACTAGCAAATTTATTTATTGTATCAGGTGCAGGCGGTGATTTTACTAATTTCCGAAGTAATCTTGATATGTGAGCTGCACTTACATCAATTTTATTTGCATATTGAGTAATTGAACGATCGCCTTTGGCTTTTTCTAATAATAGGGCAAATGTCACAGTATTAAACTTGCTATGGTCAGCCATTTAATCACCTCTTAATATGAATTATATCATTTCTTATTGTTTGTAGTCAATAAAAAATAAAAACATAAATGTATATAAAAAAGTGTTGTGTACATTTAACGTTTATGATATATTAGTTGTAGATAATGTAATTAACTGTAAATAATGTAATTATCTAAAGAGGGGGATCTAGATGGATTTAAAGAAATTTGAATTGCAACATTTATTAGAGGATTATTTTGGTAGTAGTTATACAAAGCTATCAAAGGCTATTGGTGTAGATGTAGCTCATGTATATCGAGTTATGGTTAAGAATAACACTCCAGGGCTTAAGTTCTTCAATGGGCTAATGAAATGGTGTACAGATAATCAGTTAGATTATCGAGAATATATTTTTTTGCCTACACCGTTAAGTACAGGTAACGAATACATTTAGTATAGTAAATAAAAGAAGCTGAATTCATTACTGAAAGTAGGCATCTATAGAGCAATGACAACGATGATACTCAATAAATGCAGTTTTTATAATTAATATTTGGGGAGGAAAAATAATGGCTAAATATAGACAACTTTATACTGAATTTTGGAGTGATAGCTTTGTGCTTGAGCTTACACCAGAGGAAAAATATTTTTATTTGTATCTTATGACAAATACCAAAACAACGCAGTGCGGTGTCTACGAGATTTCGAAACGAACTATTGAGACAGATTGTGGATATAACAGAGAAACTGTAGAAAAGCTAATTAAAAGATTCTGTGATTATAAAAAGATCCTCTATAGTGATGATACAAAAGAGCTAATGATTATAAATTGGATAAAATACAACGTACCTAACAGCCAAAATGTAATAAAATGTGTTCAAAATGAATTATTAAAAGTTAAGAATAATGAATTTGTTAAAATATTATTTGATAAATGCCAGGGGGCTGGATTAGATGTAGAGAAAATTTTTGAGAACCATATTGTAGGAGGGGTTTTTGATAGTTCTTCTGCTAAGGATAGGGCTGCTTTAAAAGCTTACACTATAAAAGTGGATGACTTACAAGGGGCTTGCAAGGCCCTAGTAAGTAATAAAGAAGAAGTAATAAGTAATAAGCAAGAAGTAATAAATAAAAAAGAAGAAGAAGAAGTAATAAATAAAAAGGAAACATTTATAAAAAATAATTCTGCTACTGCTACTGATGATGAGAGCTTAAAAAATTTAATTAAAATTTTTGAAGAAAACATACATGTTATCAGTCCACTGGAATACGAAAAAATATTAGAGTTTGCAAAGCATGTAACTAACGATGTTATCCTTATGGCAATAGAAGAGGCGGTTGTTTATAATGCTAAAACTATGCAATATATTTCTAAAATAATTAATAGCTGGATTAGTCAGGGCATAAAAACCACTGAGGGTGTAAAGGCTTATCAAAAAAAATGGTCTAATAAAAAGATTAACAGTGTAAGCCAAAATGTTAAAAAGGGAGGTTTCTGTGATTTTGAACAAAGAAATTATGATTATGAGGCACTAGAAAAAAAGCTGTTGGGACATTTGGATGCTGAAGATTTAGACTAAAGTACCTGAAAATCAATATTAATTTACTGAGTAACGCTAAATGCTAAAAGGCATGCTAACAAGTTTTTCAAAAATATCCACAATAAACTTAAAGGGCGGTGTATATCATGGAAAAATTAATTGAAAAGGCTAAAACTAAAGATGCTGGAGCTACAGAAGAAATAATAGAAAAATTTAAATACCTCATATTCAAGGAGGCGAGCAGATATCACATTCCAGGTTTTGATTTGGAGGACCTAATCCAGCACGGCTATTTATCCGTCATAAAAGCTATAGCTATGTATAAACTAGGTAGCAATAGCTTTAATGGTTACTGCATAAATTCTATAAAAATGAATTTCAAAGCCCTTTTAAAAGGGCAGATAAAACACTTTAGAGAAGTGCCAAACAATGATATGTTAGATTTTGATACTGCAGGAAATTATGAATTCACCTTAGAGGATGAAGTTATAGCCTATGATGAAGTGAAAAAATTATATATTGCTCTTGATAAACTTGATCCATTAGAGCGTGAAATAATAAAAAGATATTATGTTTTGGACCAGTCCCTAGGAGAAATAGCTTGTGATAGAGATAAGAGCTATCATCAATTTGCAAGAATAAAGAAAAAAGCTTTAGTAAAACTCCGGTCCTTAATGTATAGCAATCATAATTCTACAGTTAGCGGGTATAGGAATAATTAAAAGTAGAAAGTTAAACGACACGGAAAATGGGCATAATCTTTAGCTTGTATTAATACACATCTTTCTTTTATGACGCAACATTATAATATTGTAAATCTAAATTATCATCTAATTTATCATTAAGTTTAGCATTGATAATAACACATGGAATCACACTATTAATAAATTTATTAATAGTGTGATTCCATGTGCGAAAATGTTTGTTAAAATTAAAATATTTTTAGAGACTACCCTGACACTTTTGTTTTGCTCTCATGCTGTGATAATTAGTCGTTTTTATTCAACCACTTATTAAGCACTTCAATATATTTCTCATTCTCTTCTACGAACGGCATATGGCGGCTGAATTCAAATAATTCCCATTCTGAATTCGGAATCTTGTCATACATTGTTTTTGCAATAAGTGGTGAGCAAAGATCAAGCAAACCGCTGATGATTAAACAAGGTTCTTTAATATCTTCAATCTCTTTCATAAAATCAAAGTTTTTTAAGGTACCAGATGGGCTGAATTCATTTTGACCCCATGCAGTTACATAGGCTTCTGCTCCAGCAACCTTTGGACGGCTTAAGCATTTTGGTGAATCTGGTCCTACTGGGCCTGCGCAATGACGAAGCATGAATTCTGTTTCTGCTTCCTTATATTCTTTTGATGAATAATCACCGGCTTTTTCTGCTTTTGCAATGGCATCTTGCATTTCCTGAGGAAGATATGCAACTCTTCTACGCTGCTCCTTTTCCCATAGTGTGGCAGAGGGTAAGGTACTGGATAAGATGTAGCTCTTGACTCCTTCCGGTTTGTATTCGCAAGCATATTGAATTGATTGCATCCCTCCCCAAGATTGTCCCAATAAGTGGATTTCGTCTGCTCCCATTTTGATGGGTAAAGCAGAGTATCCCGAAGGTGTATTAGAAACTTTAAAAGAAAAGGTCGATACTACTGTTTTAAATGCTAGTGAAATAGCTGAAGGGTTAGGCAATGTGAAAGCAATGAATATAGTGTTGTTTGGGGCAATGGTGAAAGCTATGAATCTCACAGAAATTCCTTGGGAAAAGATAATTGCAGCCAACGTAAAACCAAAGTTCATAGATATGAATATCAATGCATTTAATGTTGGTGTTACAGTTAATACGAAGTAATAAGTTTTAATATTTTAGGCCCACTTTACTAGGAGTGGGCTTCAAAATAAATCATTTGTAAAGTATTGGTCTCTACAAATAAAATGGTGAAAGGATGGTAATTATGGAACGTAAAGAACAAATGTATGGAAAGTTGAAAGCGTTACGGTGGCCTATGTTTATTATTGTTAGTGTAGGCTATATGCTCACGTCATTTCACAGGATGGCTCCGGCGATTATGGGCCCGGAACTGATAAAGGATCTAGGTCTCAGTGCTACTGATTTCGGTTTATTAGGGATGACATTCACGTGGGCTTTTGCGATAGCCCAATTTCCTATGGGTGCAATATTAGACAAATGGGGCGTTCGTAAGGGGATGACTGTAGTACTTGTAATTACTGCCATTGGGAGTGTAATGTTCTCCTTCGCTCAAAGCCTGATAATGGTTATTATCGGGAGGGCTATTATTGGTGTTGCTCTTGCGGGTTTCCTCCTCTGTGGAGCAAAAATAACTGCCACATGGTACACTTCGAAAGAGTATGCTCCAATGTGGGGGTTGTTCATGGGCATTGGCACTATGGGTGGCATCGGGGCTACTATACCTTTACAGTTTATAATGACAAACTACGGGTGGCGGAATTCTTTTGTAATAATCGCATGCGCCAGCATAGTCTTATCAATTTTGGCCTACATTATTCTGCGAGACAAGCCATCCGAAAAGGGGTTATTTACACCTGATGAATTAGTTGGTGAGTTTGTAGTTAAGGATGTGTTACAGCAGGATAATTATATGACATCGATTAAAAAACTTATCGCTATGCCCAAAATATGGGCATCTGGTTTTATGGCACTTGGGGTGAATTCCAGCAGTCAGGTGCTTGTATCGCTGTGGGCCGGTGTGTGGTTAGCTGACGTGTATAAATTGTCTAAGGCTCAAATATAGCCGATGTACTATTTTGGTCGGCTATTGGTATGGTAATAGGGTGTATCGCATCTGGTGTGTTATGCAGGTTATTAAAGGTTGGTGGCACACTGGTAATCGGCACTGTGTTAACCCTTTGCACTTGGTTGTATATGTTACTTAATATCCACACACTAAGCGTAATGGATTTGAAACTAAGTTTATCTTGTCTTGGTTTTTTACAAATGGTTACTATATCCGCTAACTTTATATTGATTAAAGAGCTGGCTGGTAATGCTCTGCTTGCATCTGCTATGGGACTAATAAATGGATTCACTTGGATCTGTGGAGCTGGAATCTTCCAACAGGTTTGGGGTATAATAATTAATAATGTGTCCAAAGGTGTAAAACCTTATCCGGTTGAGGCATTCCAAATAGCGATGCAGGTACAGGTAATCACCATAATAATTAGTGTTGCTTGTGCCCTGTATTTAGCAAAAAGTTTAAATAAACCTACTATTAATTAAATTCACCCCATCCTGGGCACACCTTAAAGGGGCATAGATCCATTTGGAGACTATGCCTCTTTAATATATATCTGATCATTTGTGTTTCCCATCCTTATTATATTTTAAAAAGATTGTAGATTTATTATATAGAATAGAATAAAAATAGTAGAATTACGCAAATATGTTATGTCATACTCGTATAAAAACAAGACACTATTTATTCATATGAATGTACAATTGTGTTACAATTTAAGCACGATATACAAGGGTGAAATATATTATTAATTTTTAAATGAAACGCTTAAAAAGCCACATCGCGGATAATAGTAACATTGACAATGGTATATTTTACCATGTAAAATATATTAAATAGAACTTAGGAGGCGGTAAAATGAAATACACTATAAAACCCGAGGTGTTTGAGTTGAATCCCAATCTTCGTTTTGGGATAATTATTGCAAAGAATCTCACAAATACCGAAACTTCACCTCAGGAAACAGAAAGGCTTAGAAATGCCGAAAAAAATGTGAGGGAAATAATAAAACCAGAAGAACTTAAAGCTCAACCGATAATTAAGGGGTATAGGCTTGTACTTAAAAATGCAGGAATAAATCCAAATAAATTTATAAATTCCATGGAAGCAATGATGAAAAGGGTACTTAAAGGCGGCCAACTTCCTACAATAAACTCCTTGGTAGACCTGTGCAATGCAATATCAATAGAAAACCAGGTTTCATTAGGAGGGCATGATTTAGCTGATATTGAGGATGACCTTTCCGTAGGTTTTACTAAGGGGACTGAGAAATTTCTGCCCTTTGGAGCAGAGGAGTATGAACCAGTAGAGGCAGGAGAACTTGTTTTTACCAGCGGTAAAATTGTGCAAACAAGAAAATGGGTATGGCGTCAAAGTGAATTGGGAAAAATGACATTGGATACTCATGATGTATTTTTTCAGTTGGTAGGCTTTGACGATGCTCCGGAAAGCCCGTTGATGAAATCATTGGATTCCTTAGAAGAAATTCTGAAGCAAAAATTCAAGGGCACCTATAAAAGATATATTGTTAAACCTAAGAACTCTGAGATAGAGTTTTAAAAAGAATACATTAAGCTCGGGAATAGATTCATCGCTATGTAACCTGCTATCTGGTGGTTTGTGTCTAAAAATGTAAATTTAAAACCTCAGGTATGATTTTTTTAAGTATTAAAAACCAGTTAAAAAAGAGCCTTAATTAGCTCTTTTTTAAAGTTTATTTTTAATGCAATGTTTTTTATTCTTCAAGCTATTCATATTAATGGCTTTTATCTATCTCTAATAAATTATCTGGATGTGTTTTAAGTGCATCAGCTAAATTTTCTACAGTTTTTAATGTGGGGCTTTGTTTATCTCTTTCTAACTCGCTAATATGACTTTGTGATAAATTTGATAAATATGCTAATCTCTTTTGGGACATACACTTGAGTTTTCTCACTGCTTCTAGTTTGAATTTATATTTATACATATCACACGTCTCCTTAATTCTTGAGATAGAATAAAACAATTTTCTTCATATATTTGTCGTATTTTGTCGTAAATGATAGCCTATAACGTTAATTAGACATGCTATAATTATAACATGCTCTTTGTATATTATCTATGCTAGCATTATGCAGGCCCAATGTATTTAAAAATGATGAATACAATATAAAAGGTATTAGATATATATTCTTGGGTACTAATGTTACAGGAATATGTATCGTTTTAACTGCCATACTTTTATAACCAAGTTAGAAAGGATACTAATAGATATATTTATACTTAAATGATAACTGTTCATATTCATCATAATTAGGAGGGTGTATTAAAAATGGAAAAACGTGATTTGTATTTAAAAAAGATTAGTGCTCAGATAGATCAATATAATGCTAAGCTAGCGGGAATGCGTGGTAGAGCTTCCGAGGTTCATGCTGATATGAAATTGGAATATCTTAAACAAGTGGAGAAGCTTGAGGGTAATAGGGATGGCTTAAAGAAAAAATATGAACAACTTAGTAAAGCCAGCGAAAATTCCTGGAAAGATATGAAAGAAGGCACTGAAAATGCTTGGAATGAACTTAAGGAATCCGTTGCCAAAGTAATAGATAATTTTAAATAATACCTTTAAATCATATGAAAATTAAAAAGTCTGGAACTAAAACTGAACTTTTAGATTGAAAAAAAAATATCCCAATTATCTTATTATATATTAACCAAAAAGGAGTGTGGATTATATGCTACAATTAATTGGTGGAGTTGTTGTCATAATTATAATACTTAAATTCTTCAATATTTTTTAGTAGTTATTTAAGGTTTAGATCTTAGATTAATGATAAAAATAACAATACTGCACTTGGGGAGAACCCAGTGCAGTATTGTTTTTAATTAATTCACTATTTAAGAGGATTGATAGGATTATCCTTTATTGAATAGTAAGTATACAGTGAATTTTTTTATAATATTTTTAAATTTCACACTTGTTTTTTAACATATTCATAACAAAATATATCTTGTTTTTTGATTAAAAATTATATATAATTACTTACAGAAATAATTGTGATATGGGGAGGTAGATCAATGGAAAAAATGTCTTTTGAAGTTAGAAAAGCTAATACTAGCGACATTGAAGAAATACGAATACTAGCAAGGGAATCTTTTAAGATGTATACCGAAAACGCAGCAATTACAGAACTTATTGCACCGCTTGAGGAAACCTATGAGGAATTAAAAAATGCTATAGAAACTACTGAAGTTTTTGTAGCTCTATATAACGAAGAAGTTATTGGAAGTGTGAGAATTGAAATCAAACCTGATGGAACTGCTTATTTAAGTAGATTTGGTGTTTCACTTTCACATCAAAATAATGGTATAGGTAAAATATTAATGAATGCAATTGACAATTTAATGATAGAATCAGGGATTACCTCTTTATATCTTCATACTGCATCCAGAATATTTTCACTTATTAGGTTTTATTATGGAAGGGGCTTCTATATAGAATCCACTACTAATGATCGAGGATACATTAGAGCATTGCTATGCAAGGAGTATATTACAGAAGAAAACGAAGAGTCCGTAGAAACTGCATAAGGTAAGAGAAAAATATGACAAAGTTATTCATTACTGCATAGAAAAAACACACTCTGATTTAGATTTTTTTAAATCAGAGTGTGTTTTTATATGAAAATCCATCCTTCTAAGTTGTGTGGGTTTACCCCAATGTAGGGTAAGATTCACTACTTGCTCTTTTTGAGAAGCAAAGTGCGCCAAGAATTCCTCCGAGTATCATAAATCCCCCTAACCAAAATAACCAAATAAAAGGTCTTGTTGTATATTTTAAACCTTCAGTAATGATGGTATCACCTAAAAGCTTATGAATAATCATAGTATTTCCAGAAGGAATTTTCGATAAATTTGACTGCATTAAAATTCCCTCTTCAATAAAAACGGAAGATGTAATAGTACCAGTTATAAGCAGCAAAACTCCAATATGAGAAACATGTGCCCAAATGTTTTTAAAAGTACTGAAAAATACTATCTTAGGGATAAGTGGAAGCATCACTATCCAAAGTATAATTAACCATGGGAAGGATGAAAAAGCTGTGGTAGCAGAAATAATAATTATTATAATAGTATTTATAATAATTAATTTTAAAAAACTCTTTTGAAATAAATTACGCATGTATACTGTAAAAAGTACTGAAGAAAAAATGGCAAAAACCAATGCTGCTGGAGTATAAAAACTAATTTCAGTTAAAACCCCTGAAAAAATAGGTAAGATAGTTCCAAACAATATATAAACTGCAAAAATATAAATAATATAACGGAATACTGATAAAGTCTTTGCTTTGTTAACCTTAACTCGAATAACATTTCTCGGCCTGTCCTTTACTAGAGTCACTATCAATATTATAACCGAAAGAATGAATACCATTAAGAGTGGTAATGTTATTGAAGATGAAGCATATGAATGTACTGATGTCTTCTGTAAAATTCCACTTCTTGCTAAAAACGTACCAAAGACAGCTAAAATAAAAGGAACCATAGCAAGCTTATGAGATATTTTTTTCTTATGAACAATTGCAGTTAAAATAAGAAAGGGAACTAAGGCTGCATTCTCAATAGGATCCCACGCCCAGTAACCACCCCATCCTAGTGCTCGGTAAGCCCACAAACTTCCAGAAAAAATTCCAGCCCCAAGAAATAGCCAAGAAGCAATTACCCATTTTCTGTTAATTTTGCTAAAGCTTTGAGAAAATAACACCCCCATTGCAGAGTATCCTATAAATACAAGAGGTGGATGAACTACCATCCATGGATCCTGTAGCGCTTTATTAAGTCCATTTCCTTCCGTTGGTATATAATTCATAAGAGTAAATGGAGCACTTGAAAAAGCCAAAACCAAAATAATTGTACTTATTAAGGTATAGATAACATAAGACTTACGCTCTCCACGTGCCAGTAGATTAATCCACATTGCAATCATTGCCCACAGAAGAAAAGAGCCTTCCTGTCCTGCCCAAAGAGCTGAAATGAGGTAAATTGGTTTTAGCGATTTTGAAATATGATTAAAAACGTAAGCATATTGAAAATTGAAAGTGAATTGATAATAAATAAGAAGCAGCGTAGAAGCCGTTATACAAAATATAGAACTAAATAAAAATAGATTTACCCAAAAACCTGTAAACTTATTTTTATGTAAGAATAAACTTACAATTAAATTTCCTAAACTCATTATTAAAGCAATAAGAAGCAATAATTCACCCAGATTCATTTTTAATCTACTCCTTTATATCCGTGTATTTTTCCATCACCCTTTTGTTCATGACATGCTGAACATTTTCTAATAAAATCAGGTACACCATAAATTTTTATAGGTATTTGATTGTCTAACTCTAATGTAGATGGCCATTCCGCATGTGGACTATTGTGACAGGTCTCACAGGTAATATAACCGTTCATTGCCTCAGGTCCATTCTGAAGGTATGACTGCCGGTATAAATTATCAGTATTAGATGCATAATTTTCTCCATGACAATTACCACAATCTGGCTCATTAAGCCAAGCCTGTCTACCCTGTTTAAGAGAATTCGATACAGCCTCCATATCTCCATGACATTTGCTACTGCTGCAGGTAAATCCTGCTGCTACCATAACTCCTCTGTTACATTTAGTTTCAACACCTGGATGACAATTATAGCAAGTAACCTCGAGGCTTGACATAGTCATTTTAGAGGCATGATAATCGTGCATTGCAAGTGAAAGACTTGGAATGCCTTCTTTCCCCTTAGCATTTAATGCATTGTCTTGGTGACATTCATTACAACTGTGTGGTGTGCCGTTTATTGAATCATCATAAAGTTTTGTGCCTTGATTTTTATCGTGAGCTTTTAATATATTAGCATCTGTATTAGTTTTTCCATGACAATTGCTGCAGAGCATTTCAGTTGAAACTGGTGCAACAACTGCATCCTCTACAGCAATAATCCTCTTAGTTATTGCATTCTTCACTGTAATAGTCACGGTTTGATATGGATTTATAATTTTGCTTCCATCATTATATGGTGCGATAGGAATATATTCTGCCTCATAATATTTTTTATCCATAGACAGTTTACACGTTCCGCTTAAGTAATTACCTGTAATTCCTTCATTAGGTTTTAAATTATAACCATAAGCTTTTGCATATTCCCAAAAATTAATCTTATCAATGGAAGAAGTATTATTATTAACCACATACTCTACTATTACCCCACCATTTATCAATTTGGCTTCCTCTATGCCTTTTTCAAATACTTGTACACGAATTGTATTTGCTGGAGGAAGTATCATAAAAGAGGAGTAATCAGACTGAATACAGTGCATTCCAATATCATTGTAAGCCAATATAACGTATTCTTTATCCATTTGTATTATAGTTGAAGTAGATTTTACAATACTACTAGAGGCCCAGAGCATAATGAAACATGCGGCAACTAAAAGAATGGGTTTTAACAACTTTTTTATATCTAAAGTAATAAAAACTCTCAAAACTTTACTCCTTTAATATATTAATCATTTAATTATATTAACAAATTTATGTATTAATTCATAAAATATTTTTTTGGAAATCCCTATGCAAAATAACAAAATGCGATACTTAGTATTTAAGTTATCGCATTTTACTTTTAGATGATTTTTATACTTACCCTTTAAGTACGCCAACCTTAGGTAGCTTAGCCAGTTTGTTTTCCACTCCATGGCAGCTTTCAAACTGCGAGCTTAAATTTTTACCAGCAGTTAAGCCATTGTGTGTAGCTCCGCTCCATTTTAAATTATCGCTGACATCATATACAATTCCGTTAACTGCTACATAAGCAGGTTTTCCCATGGTACCGTCATTCTGAGAAAGTTCGCTTAAGGTAAATTCCTTGTTTTGCCTAGGAACTCTTTGTCCATTTTGATAGTAGCGGGCGTGGTTCTCTTCAGCAGCTTGTGCATCTGCTTTAGTTTCATGAACTGTACCATATGGATGCTGAGATGGTGCATAAATAGAGTACAATTTAAGTGGTGTATAACCTGTATTGATTAGATTATGCCATTTACCAGCAGGGATGATGAACGCAAAATCATCATAGACGTTTGTTTGAAAATCCAAGTTATATTTACTATCACCCATTTTAACAAGTCCTTGGCCTTCTTCAATTCGTATGAATTGATCAAGATCGGGATGAACCTCTAAACCTATGTCTTCCCCAACATTGATGCTCATTAAGGTAAGTTGCAAATGGCTTCCTGTCCACAAAGTAGTACGATAAGCTTCGTTTTGCTTAGTAGCCTCCACAATATTAACTACAAACGGTTCTGGTCCATAATCCTTTAACTGTATTAAACCATCATCATAGGGATTTGCTAACTGCAAAAAGTCAAATCTTGAATCATACCCCATTTCATCAGTTGAGGGATACATTGGTGTGTTAATGTAATAAGGACCTGGATTATATACATTATACATATTATATGGGTTATACATTGCTGTGTTAACACAATAAGGATATGTTTGATATAGATTATACATATTTACTATTCCTTTCATATTATTATAAAATTATCATATGATATATGTTTAGAAAATGTGCTTTTGTTCACAGGAATGCTACGTCCCTGAGGTCATAACACATAAATTAGAAAATTTATGAATTCCACGCCCCCTTAAAACTAGGGGTATCTTTACCAAAATCAATATTTATGCGTAGCTTAATAGGTGCAATAATTATGTATTTAAGTTGTATTTTAATATGGTGCGACAAGAAGTCGCTAAATAGTAGTGTTTCGTAAGAAACTGCGTTAGTTACTAAACGTATCCTCGCTCGAAACTGCACTCCGAGTAATTGGTTTGTAGGTTGCATGAGAGTTAATTACCTAAGGTCATGGCTTTACGCAGAAGCAATACTTGGTTAGGGAAAAAATGGAAGGTATAAACGAAAGTTGAACCTTTGTAATCTTCGTCAAATACGTGATTTCATCCAAGCCAACTAATAGCAAGATTTTATGAAAATCAAAGGGAGTACCAACTAGTGAACTTGATAAGGTAGAAAAAGGAGGCTGTGGTGGATGCTCTCAGCTAGATTATTTTAAAGGATATTGTGAGGCAAAAAAGATAGAATTTGTAAAGTATTGAAAGAGGCAAATATATTATCAGTAAAACAATAATAAAGTTGTTCTTGTTTTGAACAACTTTATATTTTTTTAATAATTAAGCGTATATATTTGATTGGCTTTTATTTGTTGAAGGATACTATAATATTATATTTGAAAACCTTAGCCATATCGTCATATTTTCCAACTATTGATGCGGTGTATTTTGAATCTTCTTTAAGCGTACCTGTTATAGATATGGAATTTTGTGATTTTGAAGAATATAGATTGTTTCCACCAATATATGTTAGATAATAGCTACGTAACTCATCAATGTTTTTTTTAGATTCAACATCTAAGATTATAGAGGAGTTATTATTTACAGTCATTTTGCTTACAAAGACAACATTATCTTCAACAAAAACAGGTAGATATTTTTTGGGGTATTCTTCAGGTAAAGTTTTAATATCAGCTTCCACAGAAGCTTCTAAGGAGTCGTTTTTTACAGTTACATTAGTGCCGTCTTTAGTGTCTGAGGTACTCTTTTTCACATTTGAACTACAGCCGCTAATTAATAGAGCTATGCAAAGCATTGAGGATATTATTACTTTTTTCATAGATTCCTCTCAAAGAAATTAATTTCCTATACTATATGCTGTTAAAGTACAGAAGGTGTTAAGATTGTGAGAACCTGATGAATGAAAAAGTATTGACATATCAAGGGAAAGGTAATATATTATACTTATAGGTAATGTGTTACTTATAATTTCATTTAATAGGAGTATAGAGAGGATATAATTATGAGTAAGGTTGAAAAGCTAAGTGATAGGCAATATATATTTGGAATGGTTTTCATAGTTGCTAACAGGGTAGATACTATGCTGGAAAGAGAATTTAAGTCAGAGAACAGTTATGATTTTTGGAAAAAGCTTAGAGCGGAAGGTACCTCGTTTACTCAAGCATTGTTTAAAAATATAGATAAAGATGAATTAGAAGTTGCGAGACGGGTAATGCAGAAGTTGAATAAAGGGGGATTACTATGAGGACACATACTAAAATTATTTTAGGCATTGTTATTTTATTGGTACTAACTATTGGTGGTGCTGTTTTTTTCATAACAAGAGGCTTAGATTCAGGTAAAGACATGATTATCAACCATGTTGATGCTTCACAACTTAAAAATGGAGTTTATGAAGGTGAATATAATGGAGGAAGATGGTCTAATGAAGTTAGTGTTGTGTTAGAAGATGGTAAAATAACTAAAATTAATGTTGTTAAAAGTGTAGTATTTGAAAAACCAGAAGTATCAAGAGAGCTGATTGACAATGTTATTGAAAAACAGGAGAATGTTGTTGAAGTTATAAGTGGTGCTACAGTTACGAGCAAAGCATATTTGAAAGCTATAGAAAATGCTTTGTTAAAATAGCAAGGAGTTTGTCATAGCTTAGTTAAATAGAGTTAGCAGATAAAGCTTATCTGCTAACTCTATTTTTAGTTGAGGTTAGCAACCATAAACTTACAGTTTGTGGTGAGATTTTAAGGGAAGTGACAATACTGGAAGTTGTTGCTTGCCAAAAGTTAAAAAGAAATCTAAAGTCTTTAACCGTGTCTGTTTGTGGTTTGTGATGTATAATTAGGATATTCTTCCTGACGTTAAGCATTTACTAGAAGGACCTCAAGAGTATTTATTTTTATAAAAATATAGGATGATGTTGGAAAAGGGGTAGTTTTAATGAGTGTAACCATGGAAGGTAATATAGAGAATTTATCTATAGCAGGTGGTGGACATTTTTCAGAGCTACCCAATAGGGTTAAGGGGGCATTGCTGTGGCTCATGCCATAGTAGTATATGATTTTCTGGAATAATAATTTGTTTTGCTAATAATAAAGGAAGAAAATAGGTTTATGTTGAATTAATATACGATAAATGTTAAAGAACTAATGGATGACTAATGGGGGCAAATACATATGGTAAAAGAAGATTTGGTTTTACTTCAACAAAAAATAAGAACACTAAGGTCTGAAGGAAAATACAAAGAAACTATAGAGAATTGTTATGATCTTATTGAGAGTGGGAAGCAAATTAAAGATTATAAATCTCTTTTAGTTGCTTATATGAATCTGGTGTCTTCATATTATTGTATTGGAGACATTGAAGCAGCATTTAACAGTATTGAGATCTACAAAAAAATTTGTGACAAACATGGTGATAATGAAGACATATTATTATCATACAATTCTTTGTTTTTAATTTATGAATATAACAAAGATTTAGATAAAGCAAAGCATATCCTTGAAAAAAGTATTGCTTTAGGTAAAGAGTTAAAAAAATTCAATATTGTCAGCAATGGATATAGTAATTATAGTCATATATGTATTATTGAAGAGGATTATACCCAAGCATTAGAAATGGCTAAATTAGGTCTCGAAGTGGCAAAAATGTATAAGCCTGCTACTCCAATTTTAGAAGTGAGAGTTAAATTAAACATTGCTAAAGCACTCATTGGATTAAAAGACTTTGATGCTTCAAAATCTTTAATTGATGAAATGATGAATGACCCAATTTTTGATTTATATATAAGAGAAAAGGCAGAATGCTACCACTTACAAGGTGACTTGTACAGTAAACAACAATTATATAGCAAAGCATTTGAATCATTTTCTAAGGCAAAGATATTAGTTGAAAGTTACAAGGATGTTTATTTATTAAAGACCATACAAGAAGATAGATGCAAGTTATCTGAGTTAATGGGGGATATAAATTTAGCTTTTAAAGTTCAAAAGGAATACATAGCACTGCTCAATGAGATTAGTAAAAGTGAACTGGAGTTAGTAGCTCTAAAGCTTCAAATTAAACATAGTATAACTTCCATAGAAAAAAGAGCTAATACTGATTATTTAACTGGCATATATAATCGTGATTATATGGAAACTACCGCAAATGAATTGCTAAAGCGCGCATATGAAAATAATGAAAGTATAATATGCATAGTCTTTGACATAGATGAGTTTAAATCTATTAATGATCAGTATGGCCATCTTTTTGGAGATGAAGTTATAAAAAAGGTAAGTATGGCTTGCTCTGGTATTCTTAGAGAAAACGACTTATTTGCTCGTTTTGGTGGAGATGAATTTGTTATTATTTTAAAAGGTATAGGTCTAAAAAATGGAGAAAAGAAGGCAGAACAAATATTGCAAACAGTAAGAAATTTAAATATACATAAAGACGGAAAACATATTCCCATTACAATTAGTATTGGAATTACAGATAATTTAACTTGCGCTGCAATATATTTTAATGAATTATTTAATGTTGCAGATATAAGACTGTATAGAGCAAAAAACTGTGGTAGAAATCAAGTTTGCGCAGTTAATTAAAGAATAGTAGGGAGAACCCCAACTATTTTAATGTACAATATATTTAAAAAACGACATAAAAATACCGTAAAATTCAATTGAATAATACGGTATTTTTAAGGGATTATTCGGGTTTGTTAGTTGTGACGTTTTATAAGAAAATTATTCAATTTCTATATTTTTTTATTACATTACTATAACAGTAAATATTTTCATTTTTAATACCATATTATTCAATTAAGAACTTTATGTTGACTAAATATATTTATTGCATTAGAATATAGTTGGACAATATTGTTTAACAAATTGATATACAATAAAAATATTTAAAAATAAAATTAGAATGAGGCGTTAATATGGGTAATAAAACTGAACAAGCATATCAGACAATCAAGAGAAGAATTATGGAAGGTGAGTACAAACCATTAGAGAATCTAACTGAAGCTAACCTTGCTAATGAAATAGGTGTTAGCAGAAATACTATTAAAAGGGCGTTAATGTTGATTGCTAATGAAGGTCTAGTAGATATTAAGGAAAACAAAGGGGCCAAAGTTAAATCTTTTACATTAGAAGAGATTATAAACTACTTGCAGATTAGAGAAGTCTTAGAGGGTTTAGTAGCAGAATTGACTGCGCCTATTATTACTGATGATGAATTGGAGCTTTTAGGTAAAACAATATTAAATATGGAGGCTTGCATAGAGAATAATGATCTTATCCAGTATTCTGAATTCAATCTACAGTTCCATAATATTATTTATACTGCTTGTAAAAATAAGCAAGCAGTTGAAATGATAAATTCTATAAAGACTCAATTACGAAGATATCATTACAGAACAATATTAGTGCCAGGTAGAAACATGAGTTCCATAGAGGAACACAAAAAAATATATAATGCATTTAAAGAACGAGACGGATTGGATGCTGGAAAGTTCGTAAAGCAGCATGTCTCAAATGTCCGAGATGTTCTAATTAAAAACTATCAGCTTTTAATTTAATTTATTATTTTATATTTTAGAAGGAATATTTAAAATACGAAAATATCGATTAATTTACCCTTTGATTATTGCCAGCATATTTGGTGCTATAGCAGCAAAAATTAGTATTAGAATACCAACTTTTGCTTTAAACACAATGAACTATTTTGAAGAATTAGCTACTCCATTAGCATTGATTGGTTCTCTGGACCAGCTTTAATAATATTGAGGGGTACATCTTTAAATCTTTTAAAGTTTTGCTTAAACTTTTCTGCCATCTCATATGCCTTTTTATTATATGCTTCTTTGCTAACCCATGTACTCTTAGGATCAAGTATATCATTATCAACCTCAGGACATTCTGATGGTATTAGGACTTTAAATATTGGATGTTCATGGAATTCTACATTTTTAAACTTATCTAATATAATGGCCTTAACCATAGCCCTTGTATATGATAAGTTAATTCTTTTGCCTTCCCCATAAACTCCACCTATCCATCCTGTATTTATAAGATATACCTCCGCATTAGATTTATCTATTTTATCTCCAAGTATTTTAGCATAAACCATTGGATTTAAAAGCATAAATGGTTCTCCAAAACAAGCTGAAAATGTAGCTTTTGGAACTGTTACACCTATTTCTGTTCCTGCAACTTTACTTGTATAACCGGACATAAAGTGATACATAGCTGCTTCTTTAGTTAGTTTACTTATAGGTGGCATTACTCCAAAAGCATCAGCAGTTAAAAATATAATTTTACTGGGATTACTTCCTATACCGCTAGTTTGAATATTATCTATATATTCTATTGGGTAAGCTGCCCTTGCATTCTCCGTAAATGTATTATCTTTATAATCTGGGAATCCATCTTCATTTATTACTACATTTTCAAGGAGAGTTCCAAATTTTATGGCAGCATATATTTCTTGTTCCTTCTCTTTATCAAGTCCTATTGTTTTTGCATAGCATCCTCCCTCAAAATTAAATACCCCATTGTTACACCAGCCATGTTCATCGTCTCCTATAAGCTTTCTTTCAATATCAGTGGATAATGTTGTTTTCCCTGTACCTGATAATCCAAAGAAAAGTGTTGTATTCCCATCAGTACCTGTATTTGCTGAGCAATGCATTGGTAGTACACCCTTTTGTGGAAGCAAGAAATTCATTACTGAAAAAATAGATTTTTTTATCTCACCTGAGTAAGCTGTTCCACCAATAAGAATTATTTTTTTAGAAAAATTTATTAGTACAAAAGCTTCAGAATTTATTCCATCTTCTTTTCCTCTAGACTTAAAACCTGGAACCGATATTATGTTAAATTCCGGTATGTGTTGTAAAAGTTGCTCATCATTAGGTCTAATGAACATTTGGTTAGAAAACAAAGCTTGATATGCACATTCACATATGACTCTTATTGGAAGAGTATATTCTTTTAAAGCTCCTATAAACCCATCAAATACGAATAAATCCTTTTCCTTTAAGTAAGCTAATACACCATTATAAATTTTATCAAATTCATGTTCATCTAATGGTAGATTTCCTTCTCCCCAATTTAATGTGTCATTTGTAATATCATCTTTTACAATAAATCTATCATTTGGAGATCTACCTGTGTATTTATCTGTATTGACTACTAAAGCACCATTGTTTGATAAAACACCTTCATTTCTTTTTATAGCAAATGTTATAAGGTGGGGTATGCTAATGTTCCTATATAAATTATTATAATCTGTTATATTTAGATAATCTAAATTAATATTCATTTATTAATTTTCCTCCTTAGCAGTTAATATTAGAGTATAATTTATTTATATACCTTCCTAATTAAAAGGAATCTAATTTTCATTAATATATACTTACATAGCACTTGTATTTTGTGAATCTACGACTGTTTTATTTTTGCGTTTCATGATAATATCATTTAAATTATAATTAGCCTGAAAAAAACTAATTTTCAGGCTAATTGGTTTTTTTTATTTACAAGTTCTAAGATATTAGTTTAAGTGATATTCGATTGAGTCTCACTATGACTATCTATCATATGTTTTTTAGTTGTTGGTCCGAATATCCCGACGATAATCGCCCCAACTAACCACGTTGCTGCAATAAATATAAATACACTTCTGTATCCATGACTCGTAAAAAGGAAACTAACAATGAGTGGTCCTATGAGATTGGATAATCGCCCAATTCCATAGGGTACACTCGTACCGGTTGCTCGTGCTTCCGTTGGAAATAATTCTGGTGAGTAAGAATATGCTAGGGAGGTATATGTTCTTTCAAAACAATTAACCAACAAACCGAAAATAACAATATATGCGGGTTTAAAGGTCATACCATAGAGAAGACCACTCGCAGCAATTAATACTCCTGTAATTGTAAGCAGCCATTTTCGTTCATATTTGTCAGAGATAACTGATGCCAAATATGAACCAAGTGGAGCTCCCAGTGCACTTAGTGCAACATAGGTGAGAGACTTTTCAATGTTGAACCCTTGTTTTGCCAAGAGAGTAGGAGCCCAGCTGGAATATCCGAAAAATCCTATTGTTTGGACAACCCAGAGCACCGTTAGGACTAAAGTTCTTCTTAAATATTTACCCGTAAATAGTTCAGAAACAGGAAATTTTTTAACCTTTACTTCATCCTTAAAGGTTTCCGGTTCAGGCAAATCACCTGATTCCTTGCTAACTTCAGCTTCAATATTACTTAATATTTCATCTGCTTCATTGAATTTACCTCGACTTTCTAACCAACGAGGAGATTCTGTTAACTTTGGAATAAATAATAGGAATATCATTCCAAGTGATCCCCAAAGGAAAACCAATCTCCAAGTCCAAGGAGCTATGGGAATAATAAATCTAGCTATCCATGTGGTTACAGGTGTTCCCATAATACCAATCATAATTGCTAACGATTGATATTTACCCCGCAACTTCCCTGGAAACATTTCATTAATATATGTGTTAGTTACAATTGTCATAGCAGCAAGTCCCATCCCAGTCAAAAACCGGAAGACACCTAGAGATACAGGATTCCATGAAAATGCATTGAGTAAGGAAAACAGTGAGAAAAAAGATACAGTAGAAATTAAGGCTTTTTTTCTCCCTAATTTATCAGCAATACGCCCTCCAGCGATTGCACCAATAAACATTCCAAGAAAGGAGAAAGAAGTTATAAATGCAATCATGTTTAATGACATATGCCAATTTTTCATAAGTTGAGGTGCAACGACAGCAAATGTGTTGGTATCTGCAAACTCAAAAAAATAGGCGAATGATACAGTATACAAGATGAATTTGTGAAAATGAGAAATAGGTAAACGGTCTAATCGATTTCCTGCATTTGAATGCTTCATACTCACAATCTCCTTTTTATTTTATATAAGTCTCACTTTCGTAATAAACAACGCCCTCTTTTTCCAATGTTGGTCTTAAGTTGTAAAAATCAAGACTTAATTCACCACGATTAATTTTTTCTTTAGTTCCTTCTTCCTTCAAAACACGTGCTTTTGAGGCATCGAGTGTCAATTCTAAATCTGTTTTATGTACAACAACCACACCGTCATCATCTGCCATAATTAGATCCCCTGGATTAATTAGCATTCCACCACAATTTGCAGGGGCATTCACCCAACCTCCTTTAATTTTGTTATTTCCTTGCGAATAAATTGAACGTGACCAAACGGGGAATCCAAGTTCTCGCAGTTGCGCTACATCACGAATCCCACCTTCTGTAATAAGACCTTTGACTCCACGTTTAATTAGAGCTGTGACAATAAGCTCCCCAACCATTCCAGCAATGCTCTCCCCAATTGTAGAAATCACAAGGATATCTCCTGGTTTACATACTTCAATTGCAGCATGAACCATTAAATTATCGCCAGTTGGGCAGGTAACCGTAACTGCTGGTCCACAAAGCTTAGCACCCTGAATTGTTGGTCTAAGGTTATGACTCAAAAGACCTTGTTTTCCTTGAGCTTCATAAATCGTTGATGTGTCTAATTGACTATATTCCTCCAAAATTTGTTGACTTGGACGAGTAATATTCTTGATAACATACTTTTCCATTATACAAATTCACCTCCAACATATGGGTAAAGTCTCATAAAACTTTCCGCAAACTTATAATCTTGAACTCCTGAAATTCTTTTAGCATGATTTCCTCTCATACCTGCCCTATTTGTATAATATTCGATAAGATGCTTTTGAGCTGTAAAACAATTCATAGCTGCTTTTTTCTCCTCAAAGACTTCCGTTATATCGATAATTGTATTTGGCATAAATTCGCTGATTTCTGTCTGATGTGGTTCAAATCCGAATATTTTCATTTGCGTTATATTTTTGAGCCCTTCTATTTTAACTCCTGCTGAGATAGCCATTACACTTGCTTGATGAACATATTTTGATATATTTTCATGGTCTGGGTTAAAGCTGTCTTTTGGAGAATGAGTTAGTATTATGTCAGGGTTTACTTCTCTTATCTTCCTAACCATTCTATCTATTCTTTCTTCATTAAAGACCATTGGATAATCTTCAAAATCCCAGAATTCAATATTCTTAATTCCTAATATTTTAGCAGCTTTGCCTACTTCTTCACTTCGTATTTTCTTTACATTTTCTGCTGTCTGGCCTTCAATTTTCCATAAATCATTTGATTCCCCTCGTACTCCATAGCTTAAAACTACTACCGTAACGTTTGCTCCGTGTTTTATATATTTTGCGATTATACCACCTGATCTCCATACAAAATCGGCGGAATGTCCGCTAAATACTAGCATATTTGTCTTGTTATCCATCATTATTCCTCCTTTAGTTTTTACTAAATATCTTATATCTACTCAATTCAAAATTTTCATTATCACTATAGACGTTATTTATAAGTTTGTCCCTATTCAACCAAAAATTTAGGATTTGTTCTAATCATATTGTCGATATCGTTTTCATTAAATCCATTATTTATAAGCTTGCTTGCAAACATTTCTAAACCTTCATCAGGATAAACTCCTAAAGGTTGTCCTAAGTCTGTAGCCAGTATACAATGCTTGGATCCTATCGTTTTAATTTGATCATAAACAACTTCCCAGGTTACTTTTTCAGTAGCTGGAGTTGTAAAGCAGTGCTCTATAAAGGCTCCATAATCTACAAGTTCCTTTTGCTGTTCCTTTTGCAAGAAAGTTGAAGGAAAGTCTGGATGAGTAACTATAATTTTATTAATGTTCATTTCTGCCGCCGCTTTTACAACAGCCTTAACTTCTTCCCAGCCAATGTGACTTGTAGCTAAGACCATATCATACTTTTTAATAACTTTTAATACATTGTAGACAGATTCTTTAAGCTCACCTTTTTCTAGCAAGTCAATAGCAGGTGAAATGACACCATCAGCTTCCATCTCCTGTTTAATTTTTGCCCAGTAAGGTTGTTTTTTAACCTTACCTGATTTCAGAAAAGCTAGCTCGTTCTTTGAATCGACTGTAGGCATCCAAACAATTTTTGCACCACTTCTGCCAGCCATTTCAACTGCTAGTGGATTTATACCACCCACGGAATTGTTTAGGCAGATTGCGCCTATAGCATTTACCTCTGGATATAGGTTTTTTATCAAAGTCGCTCTTTCAGAAGTACAAAAATAGTGGGATTTTATAGCATAACCTTTCATTCCCTTATCTTTAATCCTCTGAGCCATTTCCAAATCGTTCATCTTTCTCGCCATCACATCAGGTGCTGAATGAACATGTAAATCATAAGCGCCTGTTAAAATATTGTTTTCCATATTAACTCCTCCTTAAATTAAATCAAAAACTGATGATTTTTATTTAGCATACAATATTGTTCAACAATGTTGTATGCCTTTATCTTATTACTAAATTTTAAATTTGTCAACAAATAAAATATAATTCTATTAATTTAAAAAAGTACAAAAGCGTTAAAACTATTTTTATTGCTTTTGCTTGATTAATGATTATTCTCAATAAAAAAGATATAGACTTTTCATATCTAATTTTAAACACTAATATTATATAGTGTAAATTTTTACGAGATAAATCTTGAGCCTGCAGTAATGGACTGTTCGGATTACTACATTCATTGACGTCTATTATAATACTTTATTTAATATAATATTTAAAGCAATTATATAAAAAGGTAGGGAATAGATGAAGCTTACAAAATTAAACAACAATAAAATTTTTCAAATTGTTATTGGATTATTAACAGCTTTATTATTAATATTAGTTGTTTTCATTGTATATCATAAAAACCGAAATTCTGTAAAGATAACAATGGGAGGACAGTTTTATTCACAGTTTAGTGATAGTGAAGGGAAAGACATAGAAAAATATTTTAGACCATCAAAACTACCCTCTATTAATGATAGGTTTTTAGATTATAAATTTTTTGATGCCTTCTACGATAAAAAGCCCTCTGAAATTACATTGCCTAGTAATTTGTTTAAAACTCCAGAAAATACAATAGGTACAGATGACTACATTTCTAATTTTGCTTATTACTATGCTTTTATTGAGATATCAAAAGAAGGTATGCTGTATAAAATTTCTGATGTTCAACTTTTCGGAGAGGATTTTTTATGTGCACCTTATCATGGTTGGAATCATAATGCTGAAGCTGTAGTGGATATTAAATATGGGAATTGGTGTTCACTCGTAAAGGAAAGATATCCGACAAAACAAGAAGGATATGTTAAGAATATATATTTCAAAGGTACTGATGGTAATGATTATAAATTTATGTTTTTTCAATTGTCTAATGATACTGATATAGAGATAGCACAATATAAAAAAGATGAAAAGGGAAATTGGAATTTAATAAAGATTAATCCAGAAAAATGTTTAGAGAAAAAATCTTAGCAACCATAGCAAATAAAAGCTATTAAAATATAATTAGCAACTTCAGTCGCGAGCTCCTTCAGAAAATTCCACGGGGGTGCAAATTAAGCAAAGTATATAGTACGTAAAAATACCGTAAAATTCAATTGAATAATACGGTATTTTTAAGGGATTATTCGGTTTTATTAGATGTGACGTTTTATAATAAAATTATTCAATTTCTATATTTTTTTATAATGTCCACTTATTTTATTATACGGAATTAGAATGATTGGCTGATCTGCTGGTGTAAACAAATCTATTCCCTCTTGGTTTTCATCAGGTCTAAAATATTTCCTCCCAAACTTTTCTACCACACATCCTTTAATTCCATTAGGGATTGAACCATAATTGCCATTTTTCTCAACTGATTCAAATGATGGCATTGCATTAGCTGTCGCACCAATCAGTGTGCAGTAACATCTTTATAACAGTAAATATTTTCATTTTTAATACCATATTATTCAATTATCAAAGACTTAGGCTTTGCACCATGCTTTTTGAAGCTTCTCTTATGGTAATTAATTTATACCCTTTACTTCTTTTTGTTACTCCTATAAAATCATATTTTACACCTTTAATATGATCTACGAATCTTTCTAAGGAACTAAGACAGGAAATGCATCCGTTACCAGTTCCTCCGGGAGCAGCAACACATATGAAAGGTTTGCCGGCCAAATTGTTTTTCTCGCCATTTGTTGCTTCACATCTTCTAAGCCTATCAGTAAATGTTTTAAGTGATTCGCTCAGATCTCCCCAGTAAACAGGTGTAATAATTATATAACCATCTGCTTCTGCCATTGATCTATGTAGCTTTTGAAAATCATCTTGCACTTGACAGGTATGTTCAGTACGGCATGTACCCCATCCATTTCCACAAGCATGACAGGATGGAATATTTAATTTGTTAAGATTTACTATTGAAGCAATAGCAGAGCCCATTTCTACGCCTACTTTTGCCTCTTCAGCACAGGCGGCTGTTAATCCATCATTATTAGGACTAGAGGTTATTATCATTATGTTCATTTAAATCCCTCCATAAATTAAAATCTATTGTATACAGTATAATCATTAGCAACTTCAGTCGCAAGTTCCTTCAGAAATTCATCGGGGGAGTCCATTTTCATAAGCAGATAAATTTTGAAGCATCAGGGGAAACTCTGGTGCTATTATATTATTATTAGTTTAGCAATAGAGGTTTTTTTTGTTATTATGGAGAATAATGTATTTGTATAGACCTTTATAAAGGATTATCTAATGGGAAAAGCAATAGTAATATAATTATGCCCGCAAGTGAGCTTCAAATTTTAAGAAATTGAAGGTGATAAAATGATTTTGGATAAAAATGAATGTCAAAAAATTGTAGATAGGGTCATAAGTATTCTAGGGAAAAATATTAATATTATTAATTCTGAAGGGATAATTATTGCTTCAGGTGATAAAACACGTGTTAATACCTTTCATAAAGGTGCTAAATTGGCAGCTTCAGAAAAAAAAGAGGTTATTGTTGAGGACAAGGATTTAAATTCCTACGAGGGTTGTAGAAAAGGTGTAAATCTACCTATATACCATAATGATCAAGTATTAGGTGTTGTTGGTATCACAGGAGAACCTTCTGATGTCAGGGGCTACGGCGTCATAGTAAAAGAATTAGTAGAGCTGATGATTCATGAGAATGAACGGACTAAAATGGAACTATTTCAGTTTAGAGCTATAAAAAATTTTGCAAGAGAAATTATTAGAGACAGTGTTTATGAAGATGAAAGTATTTTTAGAACTCGTGCTCAGCTTATAGGTTTTCAAGAAAAATTGCCTAGAGTGGTAATAGTTGCAGATATTTGTTCCTTTGCTACTATACTAGATAGCTATAGTGAGGATGCTGAGACAATGGTACAAAGACTAAAGCAAGATATAGTTGATTTGATAAAAAGTATGACCCACTCTAGGGATGACATAGTCTTTAATTTATCTGAAGATAGATTTGTTATACTAAAGAGCTTGAACAAAGATTTGGGGGAATACTGTAGTGATGTACAAAAACTTCTTAAAGTAGAGCTTAAACTAAGTATGTATATGGGTATAGGTAGTGTATGTAATGACTTGAAGGATTATCATAAATCTTATATACAGGCTCATAAATTAGTCAATTTGGGAAGAAAATTACACCCGAAAAAGCTGATTTACATTGCAAAAGAGTATAGAATACAAATGTTTTTAAATACCATGAGTTATGAACAAAAACAAGAGTTTTTGAATGGTTTTGGTGATACATTTAAGGATAGAAATAGTGCTGATATGGATGAAATGCTTAATACTATAGAAGTGTATTTTGAAAATAAAATGAGTATAAAGGATTCCTCCCAGGCTATGTTTTTGCATAGAAATACCGTAGCTTACAGATTAAATAAATTTAAGGACTTATATAAAATAGATGTAACTGACCCTTATTATTGCATGTTGGTATACATTGCAATGACATTGATTAAACTTGAATAGAAAAGTAATAATTATTATCTGTAAATTTTATATGTAAGATGAAAAAAATTGTTGTGCATCATAAACAAAAACATAACTAAAATCCAATATAAACTTAGTTGATACACACATTGTTAATGCATTAAATTATCTGTATAATTTTAACTGTAAACGTAATCAAATTTATTTTTTTATTGTATCATAATCAGTTGTAAATCATTAGATATAAACATTGGAGGTCTACATATGAAAATAATTATAGCACCGGATTCCTTTAAGGGTAGTCTCTCAGCCCTTGAGGTATGCGAAAACATTGAAAAAGGAATAAGAGTAGTGTTTGATAATGCGGAAATAGTTAGAGTTCCTATGGCTGATGGTGGAGAGGGTACTGTTCAATCTCTTGTAGATGCTACAGGAGGAAAACTAGTAAAATTAAAAGTAAAAGATCCCCTTATGAGGACCATTGATGCCTTTTATGGCATACTTGGTGATGGTAACACTGCAGTAATTGAAATGGCTGCTGCATCTGGAATCACATTATTATCAAAAGAAGAAAGAAATCCTATGAAAACAACAACCTATGGGACTGGGGAAATAATAGTGCATGCTTTGGACAGGGGATGTAGAAATTTTATAATTGGCATAGGTGGTAGCGCAACTAATGATGGTGGTGCTGGTATGCTTAATGCACTAGGTGTAAAGCTTTTAGATGAAAACGGTGATGAAATAGGCTTTGGTGGTGGGAACTTAGATAAACTTCAAAATATAGATTTATCAAAAATTGATAGCCGAATAAAGCTTTGTAATATAGTAGCAGCTTGTGATGTAGATAATCCACTTTGTGGCGAGAAAGGTGCGTCGAATATTTTCGGTCCTCAAAAGGGTGCTGATGAGAATATGATTATTACCTTAGATAAGAATTTATCTCACTATGCAGATATGGTAGATAAGTACTTAGGAATTTCAATTGTGGACTACCCAGGAGCTGGTGCGGCTGGCGGACTTGGCGGAGGGCTTCTTGCATTTTTGAATGCAAAATTACAGCCAGGTATTAATATTGTTATAGAAACTACAGAACTTGAAGAGAAGCTAAAGGATGCTGACTTAGTTATAACTGGTGAAGGAATGATAGACTATCAGACTCAATATGGTAAAACGCCATATGGAGTAGCAAAGCTTGCTAAAAAGTATAATATCCCAGTAATAGCTATAGCTGGCGGTATAGGTAGGGATGCTGAAGACTTATATTCAAAAGGCTTTGATAGTATTTTTTCAATTGTTGATAAACCAATGGGACTAGAGGAAGCAATGGAAAATAGCGACTCACTTTTACAAAGAACCGCTGAACGAATTATGAGAGTTATAAAAATAAATATGTAGATAAAGTAACTTAATTTATTTTAAACAATAAGCTATGATAATGTCTTAAAGGCATTGCATATAAAAAAATTAAGGGGGACAATATAATGGTACAAGGACCTATGTTAATCGTTATTTTGTTATTAGCAATTATTTTTATAGTACTTGCTACATCTAAATTTAAACTACATCCATTTCTATCATTGATAATTGCGTCTTATGGCTTAGCTTTTGCTGCCGGGGTGCCAATGGATAAAATAGCAGGTTATATTTCAACAGGTTTTGGAAATACCTTAACAAGTATCGGACTAGTAATACTTGCAGGTTGTATTATCGGTACTCTTTTAGAAAAATCTGGTGGTGCTATTAAAATGGCTGAGGTTGTAATCAAGGCTGTAGGGGAAAAAAGACCTACAGTAGCCATGAGTATAATAGGCTATATAGTATCTATCCCTGTTTTCTGTGATTCTGGTTTTGTAATTCTTTCTTCGTTAAATAAAACACTGGCTAAGAAAACAAAAACTTCCCTGGTAGCAATGTCAGTTGCACTTTCTACTGGACTTTATGCAACTCATACACTTGTACCACCAACGCCAGGACCTATTGCAGCAGCAGCAAACCTTAAGCTAGATAACTTATTATTAGTTATTGTAGTAGGTATGATTGTTGCAATCCCTGCCGTAATAGTAGGAAACATTTTTGCGAATAAAGTAGCCTCAAAATACAAGTCAAATGTTGATATTTCAGTTGATACTAGAACATATGAAGATGAACTAAAAAGATATGGTAAGCTCCCAACAGCAGCAAAAGCTTTTGCACCAATAATTGTGCCTATTATTCTTATGGCATTAGGCTCCATTGCAAAATTCCCTGGTAATCCTTTTGGTAAAGGCTTTATATTTAATATATTTGCATTTTTAGGTACTCCAGTAAATGCATTATTTGTAGGTGTTATATTTGCCTTTATGTTAGTTCCAAAGCTTAATGAAGAGACACTAAATGGTTGGGTGGGAGTAGCACTTAAGGATGCAGCCATAATACTTGTAATCACTGCATCAGGTGGTGCTCTTGGTAATGTTATAAAGGAAATAAAAATTGGAGATTATTTAGGCCAGAGCCTGCAAACCTTAAATATAGGAATTTTTGTTCCATTTATAATAGCTGCTGCCTTAAAAACAGCACAAGGTTCTTCTACAGTTGCAATTGTTACTACCTCCGCTTTATTATTCCCAATTCTACCTGCATTGGGCTTTGATACTGAGATTGCAAAAGTTCTTGTAGTTATGGCAATAGGTGGAGGTGCAATGACAGTATCCCATGCTAATGACAGTTATTTCTGGGTTGTATCACAATTTGGAGGAATGGATGTAAAGACTGCATACAAAACGCAGACAGTAGCCACGCTGCTTCAAGGTATTGTCACAATATTAACAGTATTTATACTATCATTATTTCTTATATAAAATTAAGCCTGGATACCGCTCAAAGGTATCCAGTTTTTATTTTTCAATTACACATCCATTTAAATAAAGACTACTCCTACATAAACTCAGGCGCAAATTTCCGAAAGCTTACTAATAGGTTGTTTGTATGGAGCTTCCTAACTATTGGCATACTAATTGGTTTTTTATGTATTAAAAAGCTACGGCCAATGATTCTAAATTCAAGGCCTCTTTTACCTTGCTATGTAACCTGCTATCTGGTGTTTAAATACAAACATTAAATAGTCCAAACCTATATAAAGGGTACAAACCACTTATGCATAAAAAGAAGGGTATATGTGTTAAAGTGTAGAATAATAATTAATAAGGTAAATTTTTGACAAAGAATAACTATGAAAGTTAAGGGGATAACTTGTAAGCTTAAAAAGCATGAGATCATCGGCTAAGGCTATCAATTACTTAAAATGAGTGTTTTACAAAGGAGAATTTATATGGGCTATGATAAAAATAACGTAATGGTGAATTTTTTAAGGGAAATTTACATTGAATATGATGACAATGAAATAATCACTTTTATTAGCGAAAATTGTTTTAATCTATTAGGGTATCCTATGCAAGACTTATTACATAAAAAAATTCGAGATATTCTATCTTTTATTCCCCCAAAATCTATATCTGTAGCAAACATGGACTCCTCAGTTATAACAAAGAATAATAAAGTTATTCCAGTCGATTTAGCGGGGTCTCCAAGAGTTGATGACAACAATAATATAGTTGGATATAGACTATCATTAATTGATATTTCTAGGCATCTTAATTCTAATAGTCATGAAAAAGTAATAAATCAGATGTTTGAGCGGGCAAGAGACATTATATATAGAGTAGAATTAATTCCAACATTTAGATTTACATATCTAAGTCATTCTATAAAAGAGATCTTAGGGTATAGTGCGGAAGAAAATTTAATTGATCCAATGCTTGTATTTAATTTAGTTCATCCTGATGATCGTGATTTTCTTATAAGAAAAATGAATAATGACATTGATTTTTCTAAACCTATTACTTGCAAATTTCAGCATAAAGATGGACATTATGTTTGGCTGGAGGACTATTGTACTCCTATATATGATGAAAATGATGTACTGACTGCACTGGAAGGGTTTAATAGGGATATTACGGATAAAAAGCAGTTAGAAGAAAAACTTGAACGATTGAGTTATTTTGACGGTTTAACTGGAGCATATAATAGATATTATCTCGAAAAGGAAATACACATTTTGAATACTGAGAAAGACCTTTCCATAGGTATTATATTTTGTGATTTAGATAATTTAAAGATAACTAATGATACTATAGGACACGAGTTTGGTGATAAATTAATAGTAAATTCTTTTAATATATTAAAAGATAATTTTACAGAGGACTCAATTATCGCGAGGTCAGGCGGGGATGAATTTATAGTAATTATTAAAGATACATCTCTAAGTAGAGTAAAAAAGTTGTTCTTATCACTATGCGAATCATTAGAACAACAAAATAAATATAATCCTGAACTAAAAGTAAAAATTTCTTTAGGATATTCTTTTTCAGAAACATCTATCGGAGTTACGAGGCAAATTATTAATATTGCTGATAAGAACATGTATAAAGATAAGCAAAGGAAAAAGGATAGTAATACTCAACTAGATATGAAAACAGTCATGTACACCCTTTCATAATTGTGTTAGTATAGTACAATAATTTTTAATGTGCTTAAGACTGTACCTAATGGTACAGTCTTTCACTTTGTTAATTTTATTTAGCTAATAAATTCAATTGGTCTTTAATTTCTGAAAAAGATACTCCCTTCTCTGAACAATAGGTTCTAATGGTTTGGTTTGTTGGTGGCATAGGTGCATTTAATACCTCTTCAATTTGTTCTTTAGATATACCTGCACTGAGTACTTGTTGAAAGGTCGTAGACCCTTTGACCAAATGTTCTTCCTCCTCCTTCACTGCTTCACTACTCTTTTCTGATAACTCACTGGGCTCAACTTTAGTATTATCATCAGCCGTTAGATTACTTAAATCAACCTTATGGGTTTCGAAATAGGTTTTTTGTGCCTCATTTAATTTCCCTAATTCTAATAATATTTCCACTGCTGCATTAGGTAAATATGAATCTTCCAATGTCACCGGTAGTTTTTTGTACAATGCAACAAAAAGTTGCACAGATTCATTTCCAACTTCAACTCCTGAATTTTCAAACATTCCCTCTAAATCTTTGTTTTGAATGTCAGTAGGATCTGTACCCACCGGAATATTAAAAGCATCAAAGAGAACTTTCACATCTATCCCAAAAGTATCCGCTACCTCTGCAAAAGTATAAGAACCTCTTATATCTTGCGGATTATAAACGCCGGCGTTGTCACCAGTTGCAATTTTAGAGGGTACTTTTGTAGAAGTTGTCGTCCATAAGTCTACCCCTATTGTAAGCAGTATGCCTCCAAAAATAACACTTAAAATGATAATAGCTAATTTGTTCATTTGGATTTTCATTGCGACTCCTCCTTTGATTGTACTTTAGCTGTTATCATCTTTACTGTTGCCATATTTACGGTGTTAGGCACCGGACAACTTCTCTCAGAAGTACATTCCATACAACTTATGCATTGGTGGTCGGCAATAGCATCTTCTCCTGAAATATCGATATTCATAGGACAAGCTTTGTCACAACGTTTGCAGTTAATGCATGTACTTGGTGTACGTCGTATTTTGAATACTCTAAATTTATTTGATACTCCAAGTAGTGCTCCATAAGGACAAACATATTTACACCACGGTCTCTCAACAAAGAATGATAATATTAGTGTAACACCTAAGACAATTAGTGCTTTTGGTGATACTTCTTTTGACCAAAAGGTAAATAGTGCATTATAAGGATCGATATCGGTAAACATTAAATATCCTGACCTTGTAGTGACTACAACCACAGCTATAAGTAACAGATATCTAAAATATCTTAGATAATGATCAATAACCCTAGGTACAAATTTATTATATCTTTTCTTGAAAATCCTTTTGCCTATTTTCCCAGTCCACTCTTGTAAAGACCCCAATGGGCAAACCCATCCACAAAAGACTGGTCCAAAAAAAACCGTTAATACAAATACAAGTACCATAAGTATGACAGCTGACATATGAATCTTCTGGATAAACGTTCCCAATGTGGCTAAGTTATAAAGTGTAACCACGCCCCCAAAAGGACATAAAGCGTGAAGAGATGCTTCGGATAAAAAGCTGATTCCTCTCCCAGTTTCTGCTAAGGTTTTATTAATTGCAATGATTCCAATAACAAGAAAAAATAATATTTGTACTAAGGACCTTGTTTTAATTTTTTTAATTTTTAACATTTTAATTCCTCCCCCATTTAAAAATTGAGAATTGTAAGTATTGACCCCGATTATCCTGTGGATTTGCCAAATTGTTTTTTTATTATAAACTAAGTATAACTAAAAGATGTGTTAGAAATATGATAGACATGTTACAGAAATCAAAAGTTTTAGCATAGGATAATAACCGAGATTATTATAATTGCTTTTTAAGTCGAATTTCGGATATAATAATGGAGAAGTATAAAATTTAAAAGTAATATATATTTGTAAGGTATGATTAAGAAATTACATTAGATGATAACATCGATATTCAAATTGAATGCGGTTTATTGTAAGGGGGAATACTAAATGAAGAAGCAGCAAGACAACAATAATCTTTACGTTGAAAATCCCACAGTAGGATATCAAGAGGAACAAAAACAACCAACTTATAATAAGAAGGAAGAACCTTCTTATGGGAAAGAAGAACCTTCTTATGAGAAAGAAGAACCTTATAATAATGAGGTAGACTTTTATGATGAGAAGGATGACTCTTATACTGAGGAAGAATTCAATGCAAATGAGGAAGAATTAGATTTGACTGAGGAAGAACCTTATGATGAGAAGGCTGCTAAAAGAGCAAAACAAATTAAAGCATTTTCAAATCCGTTTTTTGTGATAGCTTTTTTATATGTTTTTTGGCCATTCGGTTTATATTGTATGTGGAAATACAAAGTATACAATAAGATTGTTCGAATTATAATATCTATTGTAATTCCAATTTCAAGTATTTTTAGGTTGATACGTTATGCTGGTTAAAGCCACAAATAAATGTGGATGGTCAAAAAGAATGAAAAGCTGTGAAGTGTTACTTCACAGCTTTTCATATTGATGCAAAGAAAATATAGTGGTAAGATATAGGTGTTGTAAATTGCAATACAAAGTGGAGGAGATAATGATGAAAATAAAATTATTGGCAATTGTACCATATGAAGGATTAAGGGAACTGCTTAAGGCTGTATGTGACCAATATGACAATATTGATATGGATATAGAAATTGCGGATTTAGATCAATCGATACCAATTGCTAGAGAAGCTGATAAAAAAGGTTATGATATTATCATGAGTCGTGGAGGTACGGCAAATATAATACGTGAATATGTTGAAATGCCAGTTATTGAAATTCCTGTCTCAGGTTATGACATTCTTCATGTTCTAACGTTAATCAAAAATTCCAGTACGAAGATGGCAGCAATAGGATTCCCTAATATATGCAAAGGGACTGAAATTGTTGGAAAGCTACTTAATATAGATATACCCATATATTCTTTTAATAACGAAGCTGAAGTAACTGAAGTGCTACAAAAGGCATTTAATGATGATGTTCAAATTGTTCTAGGGGATGTTGTTACAGTACGTGCTGCTAAGGAAATGGGCTACCACGGTATACTTATTACTTCAGGCTATGAATCGGTAAATGAAGCCTTTAAAGAAGTACAAAGGATATACACTATTTCACTTAAAGGAAAAGTTAAAGTAAACTTTTTAGAGAAATTACTTGAGGCAAGTAGTGTGGGTGTAATAGCAGTTGACGATCAAAATTTTATTAGATATACAAATAGTGCAGCGGCATCGATTATAGGAGAGGTAAAGGAAAAACTAATAGGCGATGTTCTTGCTTATTATGTACCTATTATAGTAAATCTAATTAAAAACATTGTGCAAGAGAGTAAAAAAAATGTTAAACAATATATTTATATAAAGAAAAAGCAGGTGTACGTTAATATAGTATCTTACCCTAATGAAATAGAAGCGCGTTATATAATATTCTTGGTTGCTGAAGAGACGAAAATAAAAAGTTCATTAGTTCAAATACCATCTAGTTTGGTCACTTTTGCTCAAATAATTGGCTCAAGTTCTGCTATTAAGAAATGTATTCAAAAGGCAAAAAAATTCGCTAGTATGGATGAAAATATTTGGATTTTTGGTGAGAGTGGAAGCGGGAAAGGCATGTTTGCTGAGGCGATTCATTCAGAAAGTTCCCTTAGAAAAAACTCCTTTTATCTACTCAATTGCAATCAAGTATCTGAAACAGAATTAGAAAGTGAATTATTTGGAAATGAAAATGTTGTAGGACTAATACATAAAGGAGAAATAGGGACGCTTTATCTTAAGGATATTGATGCTATGAATGTTCGGATGCAAGAAAGGCTAGTTCTTGAGGTTAAGAGAGGTACTTCCATGAGGATAATTGCGTCATCTCGTATTCCGTTTGAAAAATCAACAATTAGAGAAGAATTTTCTAAAAAACTTTTTTCTATAATTGGAGAATTATATTTAAAGATTCCCTCTCTAAAAGAGCGTTTAGAAGATATTGAAGAAATTGTTCGAATTAAGATAGCTGATTATAATTCTCAGTATGGTAAGCAGATTGTTGGGATGAGAGATGAAGTAATTGATAAATTAATGAATGAAAATTGGCCTGGTAATGCTAAAGAACTAATTAATATTGTTACGAAAATGCCAGCAGCTTCAGATGGTCCTTATATTGAATTGTGCGAAGTAGAGAAAATTTTAAAAAGTCATGAGGAATCTCACAAACAATTATCCCAAAATACAATGCTGCTAGATATAAGTGGTTCTTGGGAAGATATTGAAAAAAAGATTTTATGGCATGTTTTGCAAGAGGAAGGTATGAATCAATCTACTACTGCTGAAAGATTAGGAATCAATAGAACAACTATTTGGAGAAAATTAAAAGAATATGATGAAACGATGTTGCAAAAATAAACTAAGGTTTTAATTATAAAATATAAAGCAATGGATGTAAAATCCATTGCTTTATATTTTATAATTAAAATTTAGGGATATAGCATAATGATGTTGCAAAAATAAACAGTTTTTGCAATGCAAGTTGACTTGCATTGTTATAAAGTTATATACTACAAATAAGCAGAAAGAATATTATAATCTTATGTTGCAAATATAAACGATGTAAGTAGTCCGATTAATAATAAAGGTTCAATTACTATAATAATTGATATTAAAGGGAGGCTTTAAAAAAGTTTATTTTAATTCGTTCTTGGAGGGGTTTTATTATGTTTAAAATTGCAATAATAGCTGATGATTTAACTGGAGCTTCAGATTCAGGCGTTCAGTTTGCTAGAAAAGGTATTGAAACTCATGTGGTTTTTGATATAAGTTTTTTCAACTCAGAATCAAATGGAAACGTTGTGATTGTTATAGATACAGACAGTCGAGCTATTAAAGCAGATGTCGCTTATGAGAGGGTTAAAGGAACTGCAAGAAAACTTCATAATTATGGATTTAATTTTATCTATAAAAAAATCGATTCAACCCTTAGGGGAAATTTAGGAGCTGAAATTGAAGCAATATTAGATTCAGCAACTTTTGATTACACGATTGTAGTACCAGCTTTTCCTAAACTCGGAAGAACAACTGTTGATGGAGTTCAATATTTAAATCATGTACCGATAAGTGAGACTGAGGTTGCACGAGATCTATGTACACCTGTAAAAGAATCAAATATTGTTAAACTCCTTTCATTTCAAACTGAAAGGAAATGTACATTAATAAAACTAGATACTGTTCGTGGCGGTAGAGATATTATATTAAGTAAAATTAGTGAAGAAAGAATAAATGGAACTGAGATTTTTATCTTTGATGCTGAAACAGAGGAAGATTTAGAAATTATAGCAGCATCTCAATCAAAGCTTGATCAAGATAAAATACTATGGGTAGGGTCTGCGGGGCTAGCAGAGTTCATTCCTAAATATACAGGGTTTTCCGATATAAAAGCTGAACCAGTGTATATTTCTCCATCTAAAAATCCTGTTATGCTTGTTTCAGGAAGTTTATCACAATTAGCAAGGACTCAAGTAAATCAGTTTAATAAATTACCTAGAGTTGTATCAGTTGAACTTAATAGCCTAAATATTATTCAATCTGATAAAAAGAAGATAGAAGAAATCGAGAGGTGTTTTGATGAAGCTATTTCAGCAGTAAACGATGGTGCAGACATAAGCCTGTATACATCTTCATTGCCTGAACATATTGCTGCTACTAAGATAAGCGGAAAAGAGTTAGGTTTTGATGAAATGGAAGTATCAAATCAAATCTCTAATGCATTAGGAACAATTACGTCAAAAATATTAAAAGAAATACCTCTTGCTGGAATGATTCTTACTGGAGGTGACACGGCAAAAGCGGTATGTAAATGGAGTGAAATTTGTGGTATTAGTCTAATAAATGAAATTGAACCGGGTATCCCACTCGGAAAACCTATTAATAAATTTGATATGTATGTAGTTACTAAAGCAGGAGCATTTGGAAGACCTGATTCATTAATTAAAGCATTAAAAACGTTAAAAGGAGGGGTTTCAATTTGAATAAACCTATTATTGGAATAACCATGGGAGATGCCGCAGGCGTAGGCCCAGAGATCATTATGAAAACGCTTAAGTATGAGGAAATTTATGAAAATTGTAGGCCTATTGTTATAGGTGATGCAAATATGTTAACAAGAGCAAATGAAATTGTTAAGTCGGGACTTGTTGTAAATATAATTACAAACGTTAAAGAAGCACAATTTAAATATGGAAAAGTAGATTGTATAGACCTTAATTTATTACCGGGTGATTTACCTTTTGGTGAGGTATCAGCAGATGCTGGGAATGCTGCTTTTCAATATTTAAAAAAAGCAATAGAACTTGCGAATGAAGACACAATAGATGCAATTTGTACTGCCCCTCTAAATAAAGAAGCACTTCATAAGGGAGGGCACAACTATCCTGGTCATACCGAAATACTTGCGGAGCTTACAGGAACAAAGGAATTTGCAATGATGCTGTCTTCTCCGAAACTTAAAGTAATACATGTTACTACTCATATGGGGATGATTGATGCTGTAAAATCTATCACTACTGACCGGGTATATAAGGTAATATGTATGGCTGCAGATGTCCTTAAGAAGGCTGGAAATCCAAATCCTCGAATTGCTGTGTGTGGTGTTAATCCTCATGCAGGAGAAAACGGACTTTTCGGATATGGTGAAGAAGAAAGAGAAATAGCACCTGCAATAAAGAAAGCGGTAATAAACGGAATTAAAGCATACGGTCCAATACCTGCGGACACTGTATTCTACAGAACACTGAAGGGGGAATTTGATATAGTTGTTGTTATGTATCATGATCAAGGGCATATTCCAGTTAAGGTTTTGGGATTTGCAAATGGCGTTAATATAACAGTTGGACTACCCAAAATACGCACAAGTGTAGATCATGGAACAGCTTTTGATATTGCAGGTAAAGGAATCGCTGATGAACAGAGTATGATTGAAGCAATGCGACAAGCAATCGAATTAGCGCCAAAAATTAATTTTAGAGGAGAGATAAAATGTTAAAATTAAACGGTATAATAGCTGCAATGACTACACCTTTAACAAAAGAGGAAAAAATTAATGAACAAGAATTAAGAAATCAAGTTAATAGATTTATTAAGGCTGGTATTCATTCGCTATTTTGTTTAGGAACTAATGGAGAATTTTATGCCCTAAGCTTTGAGGAAAAGTTAAAAGTAATTAGTATTGTAGTTGATGAAACAAAAGGTCGAGTTCCTGTTTTAGCAGGCACAGGTTGCATTACTACAAAAGAGACTATTGAACTCACTAAAAAAGCTAAGGAACTTGGGGTAGATGCAGTTTCAGTTATATCTCCATACTTTGCAGGATGTTCGCAAGAAGTATTATATAATCATTTTAGTACGCTTGCAGACTCAGTAGATATTCCAATTATATTATATAATATTCCAGCTCGAACTGGCGTAAATATCGATTATACCACTGTTGTGAAGTTAGCAAAAATTAAAAATATTATTGGAGTAAAAGATAGTAGTGGTAACTTTGATAATGTACTTCGTTATATTGAAGAAACACCGGAGGATTTCATAGTGTTATCAGGAAATGACTCATTAATTCTATGGACTCTAATGGCTGGAGGAAATGGTGGTATTTCTGGAATATCAAATATATTACCTGAAATTATGGTAAGCATTTATGAAGAATGGAAAAAAGGTGATTTTAAGAAATCTAAGAAAGCACAAGATAGCATTCGTGCAATACGCGATACCTTAAAATGGGGAAATCCAAATTCAATTGTAAAATTTGCAACTAATTTAATTGGGAACCCAGTGGGACCAGCAAAAGCTCCATTTAATGTGGATAGCAAAGAAATTGAAGTAAAATTATTAAAAGTATTGGAACTTTATAAATAAAAATCCTAGTATAAAAATAGAAGTATGTTTAAAATATGATATTTACATAGGGAGGCAAAAGATAATGAGTGAAGTTTATTCGATAGGTATGCCAAGAAAAGTTTTTTCAGGGCTTGATAGTATTTTGAAAATAGAAGAAATTATTAAGATATGTGGAGCAAAAAAAGTAGTTTTAATTACAGATAAGGGTGTTTTTAATGCTGGAATTTTAGAAAAACCATTAGAGGTGCTTAGAAGTTTAAATGTTGAAATCAATATAATTAGTGATGTACCAACAGAACCTGAAAAAAAGCAAGTTATGCAGATTTTTAAAGAGGCAAATGAGTTTAAAGCAGATTTGATTATTGCAATCGGTGGTGGTAGCGTTATGGATACCACAAAGCTAGTTGCAGTTTTAATGAAAAATGAAGGTTATAGAGAAAACATATTAGACACTTCATTAATAATAGAAAATGGTGTTAAAACTGTAATGGTACCTACATCTTCTGGAACAGGAGCAGAAGTAACACCAAATGCCATAGTGATTATTCCCGAGGAAGAATTAAAGGTAGGTATTGTTACAGACAAATTTATTGGTGATTATGTAATTCTTGATCCACAAATGACTAAAAGTTTACCACCACATATTACTGCTTCTACAGGAATAGATGCTTTTTGCCATTGTATTGAATGTTATATTTCCAAAAAGTCAAATCCTATTAGTGATATATTTGCTTTAAAGGGAATTAATCTGATAAGTAAATATATAAGACGAGCATACCTTAACGGTAATGATATGCAAGCAAGAGAAAATATGCTTTTAGCTGCTTTCTATGGAGGATTAAGCATATCATCCGCAAGCACTGTAGCTGTACATGCATTATCTTATCCTTTAGGTGGAAAATATAGAATTGCTCATGGGGTATCCAATGCTATGCTTTTGCCATATGTAATGGAATTTAATGCAAAGTCAATTTTGGATAAACTTATAATTGTAGCAAATGAAATGGATATAGAAGTAGCTGGATTATCAAAAGAAGATATAGGGAAAAAAGTAATTTCTGAAATCTATCTATTGGTAAAGGATTTAAAGATTCCATCAGACCTAACAAAATTTGGAATTACAAAAGAAGACATAGAAACTCTAGTTGATGCAGCTGCTAAGGTAACAAGGTTACTTAATAATAATCCGAAAGAAATGACAAGAGATGACATGAGAGATATCTATCTAAAATTATTGTAATTTGGATAAATTAAATATGTTTAATAAGTTAAAAAGGGGTGTGAAAAATGATTTTTGAAAGTATAAAAAATATGAAAGATTATACTAGCATTAATACTAATTTTAAAGCTGCCTTTGATTTTTTAAAAAATACTGATTTAAACTCACTTAAAGTGGGTAGACAGGAAGTTGACGGAGAAAATGTATATGTTTTAGTACAGGAATATACAACGCAAAAGGCTGATGATAGACGTTTTGAAGCGCATGTAAAATATATAGATATACAGTATGTTGTTTATGGAACAGAAATTATTGGATTTTTCCCCACAGAATCCTTAGAGATTATGGAAGATAAATTACAAGAAAGAGATGCTGCCTTTTATAAAAATGTTTCAAATTATACTAAACTACAATTTAAGCCGGGTGATTATGGAATATTTTTTCCAGAGGATGGTCATAAACCCTGTTGCGCTTTTTTAGAGCCATCACAGGTGAAAAAGATTGTTATTAAGGTTAAGGTTTGTATTAACAAATAAATTTGAAAAAATTATAATATTAGGGGGTATTTAATATGTTAAATAATTTAAAAGTACGTACAGATATAGCAGATATGACAAAGAGTCCAGAGCAGGTACCGATTCCAAAAGGAAGGGCGATTATTACGTCCCTAGGACCAGGCCTTGTGCTTTCGATGGCCTTTCTTGGAACTGGAGATTTGGTAAGTTCTTCGGTATCAGGCGCTAATTACGGATATACATTAATGTGGTCATTGATTCTGGCACTGGTTTGTCGTACCTTTATAATATCAACCATTGCAAAGTACACGCTTTGCAATCGTTTTGGAGATACACAGATTTTTGAAGGTTTTAAAAGACTCAGTAGCTCGTTTCCGATAATACTAAGCTTTATTGTTATCATTGCTGGTTTTACGAATCAATGTACTATGTTAAATGCCTGTGGTACTGCGTTATATGGACTTATTAGTGCGGCTTTAGGTTATGGATTTGCAGGTATTTGGGGCATATTTATCTGTGCTCTTCTTACGATGGCTGTTACGATTTACATGGTGACACAGAAGAAACAGTTTAAGATATTTGAGTATATTGCCCGTATAACTTCTGTAATCGTTATTATATTTTATCTTGCTACATTAGTTAAACTGGGACACTTTGATATTGTTGGCTTCTTAAAGGGATGCTTTACCTTCAATGTTACAGGTAATGATGCGAAAGGACTGTTTGGGCCTCTCGTAGTGGCTTGTTCAACAATCGGTGCGGTAGGAGGTAATATGCCTAACCTTCTGTATTCTGGTTTTATGAAGGATAAGGGTTGGGTTGGACCTAAATACCGTAAACTTCAGATGCTTGATCTTATTACAGGTATGGCTCCGCTCTTTCTTATCAATATGCTTTTCTGGGCTGTTGCAACAGAGGCGGTTTATTCAAAGGGCGGTACTCTTGAGACAATTGCGGATTTGGCAAATATGATGCAAAACATCATAGGACCTATGGGACCTGTAGTTCTGTGGATTTGTATATTTGGTGCAGCTTTCACAAGTTTCCCAAGTCAGAGCAGAGGTTTTGCACAACTTGCAGTAAATGGATTACATCTTGGAACAAAGTCAGGGCAGAAATGGATCGATAAAGATGAGGAAGATCCTAAATTTAGAATCATTCAGATGAGTGTATTTGTTATTATTCCAATCATTGCTTCTATTCCAGGAGCTCCTGATATGATAGTGCTTAATGTACTTGGTACTGCGCTTGCAACATGTATTTCACTTCCTGTTATCATTGTTGGTATCATTATGCTTACATCTTCTAAAAAGTATATGATGAGTTATGCAGTTAATAAGCCATGGCAGACAGTAGTTCTTGTGCTACTTGGCGCAATTGCCTTTTTCACGGCGTCACAGCTGATTCCTATGCTTCCAAATATGTTTTTCAAAGCATTTGGTAGCGGTTTATAGAATATAAAAGTACCTTATATTTATAGGGCGGGCTCTAAGTAGCCCGTCTGTTATTATCGCAAAGACAACGAACCAAGTTGCTGCTGACAGACATTTGGCGACTGTCAGCGTATTTATTGTGGTTTGGATGGAGGATATATGAAAAATAAACATGAAGTAATTATTATCGGAATGGGTCTGGCTTCCCTTGCGGCGGCAGCCCGGTTAAGTGAACTTGGAATTAAGAATATCGGCATCTATACTACAGCATATGGTGGAACACCTTATATTGCAGCGATTAATTTTGTGCTGCCGGATAATCCATATGGTGATACAGTAGGACAGTACTATGAAGATATGATCCATGCAGGATATGAGATCAACAACCGTGAATTGGTAAAAGAGATGACATCCCATACGATGGACGGCTATAATCTTTTAAGGCGCTGGGGCATAGAATTTGCCCAAAATCCAGATGGGACTACCAAACTACGTCACCTGTCTGGACATACATATCCTCGCTCCCTGTGTTGCACCACAGAACTTATCGGTGTGGAGATTGCACGGGAGCTGACAGAAAGACTTGAAAAAGTTGGTATTCCTGTGAATATGGGATATGAGTGTGTGAAGGTATTATCTGATGGAAAGAAAGTATCTGGAATTACGGTGATTAATCCAGATGGACAGGTTGAGAATATCTATGCTCCGGTTGTCATAGCAGCATGGGGTGGTGTAGGAAATCTATTTGGCACATCCACTTATCCACATGATATTAAGGGTAATACCCTGGCAATTGCAAAAGATGCAGGAGCGAACCTGGTAGATATCGAGTTTCTTGAGTATGAGCCTATGGTAGTCATAAGCCCGCCTGGAGCTGTAGGTGAGCCATGTCCTACAGCTATGCTGGGCGAAGGCGCCCATCTGCTGAATACGAAGAATGAGCGTTTTATGTTGAGGGTGCGTCCACAAGGTGAAGGAGGATCACCTAAGACATTAATTAACAAACAGATTTGGAAAGAAGTAGATGCAGGGAATGGAACAACTCATGGTGGAGTCTGGGTAGACCTTCGGCACATCGACCGTGAGGTGTTGAAAGGATATCCATGGTTTTATAATCGATTGATGGGTAATGGAGTTGATCCGTGCAGCAATCTGGTGGAGGTCGGACCAATGGCTCACAGCTTTTCCGGAGGCATCCAGGTGGATACGGATTACCAGTCTAATATTCAGGGCTTTTATGCAGTGGGAGAGGCCTGTGGCGGAGTCCATGGAGCCTGCCGTTGCGCGGGAAATGCAGCAAGTCAGGCAACCTTGTCCGGACTGATTTGCGCTGAGGCAATTGAACGTACTGGCATCTCGGTGGCGGATGAAAAAGAATATCCGGCAGAGTACAATAAGTGCCAGAAAATCTACGATAGGTATGTTCCAGAAATCAAAGAGATTGCGGTGAAAGCCCTTGGTATCTACCGCAAAGGCGAAATCCTTGATCAGGCAAAGGAAACCCTAGATAAGATGCTGGAGTCAGATGATATAGAAAAAGATACTTTGACAAAGCAAATCGTGGAATCTATTGACTTGATGGTGAGTGCAGCCCTTAACAGAAAGGAAAGCCGCGGAACCCACATGCGCTTGGACTACCCTGACGCCATAGCGGAGTATGAAAAAGAATTTACTATATAATTTAGATGTGTTTATTAAAACATGAAGGAGGCCTCTATGTTAAAAGGCAGAACAGCAATTATAACTGGATCCAGCAGAGGAATTGGCAGGCAGATTGCCTTAGAATTGTCGAAACAGGGAGCGGATGTGATCATTAATGGAAATAATCTGGAATTGCTGGAAAAGCTAAAGTGCGAGGTTGTAGCACAGGGAACAAGATGCACAATTGTACAGGGGGATATCTCCCTGTACGAAACATCTGAAAAATTAACCCGGACTTGTATGGATACGTATGGAAAAATCGATATCCTGGTTAATAATACCGGTATAAACAGCCGCGTCCCATTTCTCGAATTATCTATAAAAGAATGGAACCGTATGCTGGAGGTCAACCTGAGTGGGACTTTCTATGCATGTAAATGCGTAATGCCCTATATGATTGCTCAGAAAAGTGGCAATATTATCAACATATCTTCTACAGCAAGTAAGACTGCCCATCCTAATGCTTCCGTCTGCTATGGAGCGTCCAAGGCAGCAGTTAATTCTCTGACACAGAAATTAGCTTACGATATGGCACAATATAACATCAGGGTCAATGGAGTATGTCCCGGTCCCATCTTGACGGATATGTCAAAGCAGTGGACAGAAGAGTATCGTAAAAAGGTGGAAGATAAAATTCCGCTTGGTCATCTTGGTGAAGTAAAAAATGTAGCAGATACAGTGGTATTTCTGGCGTCAGATATGTCAGCATTTATAACAGGAGAAACCATTAATGTGAATGGTGGAAGCTATATGAATTAGTTGCTTATATTAAGTTGACATATAGGTAAGTATTATTCAGCTAATCAAATATTTTTTTAACATAACTTCCCATTTATATATTATTTTAATAATATAGACTTAAATTACTATGAGTATTCTTTGTAATAATGCACAAGATAATAATGTACAAGATAATAATGCAAATGAAAATCATTACTAAATAAAGAGGAGGTAATTTATATGGCAAACAGAACATTAGTACCACAAGCTAGAGAGGGACTAAACAAGTTTAAAATGGAAGCAGCTAGTCAAGTTGGAGTTACTTTAAAAGATGGGTACAATGGAGAATTAACTTCTAGAGAAGCAGGATCAATTGGCGGACAAATGGTTAAGAAAATGGTAGAAACTTACGAAAACAATTTATAATTAAAAGGGAGCAATTAGCTCCCTTTTTCCATTTTATAAAAATACAAATAAAATTAAAATAAATTCATTTATAGGCAACTTTAATAAATATAATCATATATATTAATAAGCACTATTTGGAGGAACATCTTTGTTATTCATAAATTGTTTATTAGATATGATTGGAAATATTACATTATTGACAGCTTATATAACTGGGAATAGTTCATTCCCTCAACCATTATGTGAAGAAGAAGAGAAATCGTATTTAACAAAGTTTAAGGAGGGAGATTTACTAGCTAAATGTATATTAGTTGAACATAATTTGAGACTAGTTGCACATATTGTAAAAAAATATTCTTACCCAGGAAAAGATGTGGATGACCTCATATCCATTGGAACTGTGGGACTAATTAAAGCTATTGATTCCTTTGATACAAGTAAGGGAACAAGGCTTGCGACCTATGCTGCAAGGTGCATAGAAAATGAGATACTCATGCTTATTAGAAATAATAAAAAAACAAAGGGAGACGCGTACCTGCAGGACCCTATTGGTACTGATAAAGATGGAAATGAGATAAACCTTATAGATGTATTAAGTAGTGATGAAGATTCTATTTTTAAGATAGTAGAAAATAAAATGCAAATCAAAAATCTTTATGATAAAATAAATTTTGCTTTGAAGGATAGAGAAAAAATAATAATCAAAATGCGTTATGGAATACCTACTGGTAGCCCTCTAACTCAAAGAGAAATTGCATTGATTTTAGGAATTTCTAGATCCTATGTTTCTAGAATTGAAAAGAGAGCATTAAAGAGGCTTAATATGGAATTAAAGGATACTAATAATATAAGATGATGCGATAGTTTTTTATTTTTTTGTACAAATATATTATGTATCAAGTGGAATACATACTTATATTTAAGTTTTATTCCACTTTTTAATGCCTTAAAACATCCATATTACAACATATTTACTCTGATAACTTACCTTTTTTACTTTCTTTTTGCTCATACATCAATTGATCCGCGTATTCCAAAAGTTGATAAAGGCTTTCATAAGCATCTGTATAACATGCCATACCATAACTGAATTTAAGTCTATATGGTTTTTTTTCACTAATATTATACACCTGAACATTTTGAGTTAAATTTTCTATGTAATATACAACCTTTTCTAGCTGTTGATCTTCTAATAAAATTAAGAACTCATCTCCACCTAGACGTATCAGTTTTTTTTGCCTTAGTGGAAAACTGTCAACAAGCAATGTGGCAAATGTCTTAATTGCTTCATCCCCTTCATAATGTCCATATTGGTCATTAATAGTCTTAAAATCATCTATATCTATATAAATCATAAAAAGTTTATTAAGCTTTTTATAGTTTAAATTTTGAGCATAATGCTCATAGGCTAAACGATTTTGTAGCCCTGATAAAATATCCCGATATGCCTGATCATTGAGTATAAAAATGTAAGTAAGCACAACAATTAGTGCAGTACTATTCCAAATAGTTAAATATAAGGAATATTTTAACTGAATACTAGTAAATATGGCAGGTACAATGTAGAACAAACTAAACATACCAAGTTCCGAGTAAGTAAACTTTTTACGTTGCTTATAAATAAAAAATAAATTATATGCAAAGTATATGTAACTGACACAGGGTAGAATAAAAAATAATAGACCTCTTTCATAGATATTCTCACTAGTTATACGAAAAACTCCATTTTCACTATAACTCATTAAGGTTGCTATCCCATTAATAATTAATGGCAGTAGAAGTAGCTTATTTACTTTTATTTTCTCTTGTTGATATTTATTAACCCATTCTATAGTAAATATATATCCCAAGAATAAAATACCTGGAGTTACTATAAATCCAATTATATTGACTAGCTTATGTAATACCATAAATTGCTTAAAATCCGAATTATTTAAAATAACACTAAATATCTCTAATATCAAAGTAAGCAATGTTAATCCCATAATCCAAATAAATAATCTGTTAGTTATCTTTTTTCTATTCATATTAAAATAAGCATGTACAAGTAAAAAAAATAATAAAATGGATAAAAAAATATTTATTTGAATTTGTACTAAATTTATCATTTTTACTATACTCCATTTCCATATATTTTTTTATATATTATTTTATTATAGCATATTTATAATGAGTTTCAAGTATAGGTTACAGACAATTTGTGTTGACTAAATCTTTTAAAAGTGTTGAAGAATATTGGATAATAGCAAGGAGTTTGTCATAGCTAAGTTAAATAGAGTTAGCAGATAAAGATTATCTGCTAACTCTATTTTTAGTTTAACATCTTTTAATGAAATATTAGATCCTAATTAAGATTTGCTTTTTTTGAAAACAAAGCACCAATAGCCATTGTAATTGCAAAGATAATTAGATATGCAACAACTGCCATTTTATGAGAAAAACAAGCAGCAATTATCATGAATACACATCCTGCTAATGAAATAATAGGCATTATAAATCTTTTAAATGAGCTTAAATCTTTTTCTTTTTTCATTATCATAATAAAAATAGGAATATATAATGCATAAATTGTAACTATAGGTAATTCTGATGAATCAAAACAAAAGAATCCAAACCAAGGTTTTGTTAAGTTAGCGCCATAAAAGTATAATAACCATATACCACAAAGAAGTAGTCCGAGTATAGATGAATTTGTTGGCATATTAGTCTCACTATCTATTTGTTTAAATATTTTTGGCTTTGGTCCAAAGCCTCTTGCTGCTAATGAATAAATACCACGAGTACATCCGAGCATTAATCCATTTAAAGTTCCTAGGCAAGAAATAATAACAAATACAAATACTAGAGTACCACCTGTAGAGGAGAATATTTTTTCGAATGCCAATTTAGCTCCAGCTTCTCCACCTTTCATCATAACTTCGTTTGTTACAGCTCCAGCTAGTCCTATATAGTAAAGAATATAAACAGCCATAATTATAAAAGTTCCTCCAACAAGAGCAAGTGGAAGATTTTTCTTTGCATCTTTTAATTCAGCATTGATACTTGTAGCGATAATCCAACCCTCATATGCAAAGGCTGTTGCTACAACTGCTGTAAATAATGCATTGGCAGTATTTACTTTTTTTACGACTGTTGTAAAATTAATAATAGTCATGCCACTATTGATACCTACGATTGTCCCAATTATGGCCATCGAAATTAGTGGAATGAGTTTTATAATAGTTGTGCTAACTTGAAATTTACCAGCTAAAACTGGTGATAATGCATTTAAAGCATAGCTACCTATCAAATATAGACAGGCAATAGTCATACACTCTCCACCTGTAATTGAAAATCCAAATAATACACAGGTATATCTAGCTGAAACCCATGCTAATACTGATGTCAAGGTTGGATAGTAAATTATTGCCATAAACCAGCCAACATAATATCCATATTTCTCACCCATAGCAGCTTCTGCATAATCTACTATACCATTTACTTTCTCGTATTTAGTTGCCATTACAGCAAAAGTATAGGCACAAGAAATCATAATAATACCGCCAATAACCCAAGCCAAAATACCTAGTGTAAGATTTCCCCCAGTTGCAGTTAATACCTTTTCTGCCTTAAAAAAAACACCACTGCCTATTACGATGCCAACAACCATTGCTATTGCAGTAATTAGCCCGTACTTTTTTTCTAATTTTGTTTCCATGATCATACCATTCCTCTCATAATTTATAATTTTTAGAAAATTTATTGCATACCTTATACACTTTACGGCTTTACAAGGATAAAATCAATACTTTTTAGTAATTTTTGAGTTTAAGCAAAGTAAGTATAAATTGAATCTTAATAAATAAAAAATTTAGTAGATAAATTAATTTAATACGTATTTTAAGATATTTTATTAAAAAAGTATTGCAAATTTTATATAGATATGTTAACGTTAGGGTAGTTCAAAATAATGAATATTCAAAATATTGAAAGGTGTTATAAAGATGCTAATAAAACCGGGTAATTTAAGATTATTAAGTAAATTGGGAGATAACATAGTAAGGTTAAGTAGATACATTTTAACTTTAAAAAACGGAGACAGATTAATGCCAAAAGGAGAGCTTGCCACTGTATTTAAGTCTGGAATAGGCACTATACAAACATCTCTTCAGAATCTAGAAGAAATAAAAGCTATACAATTAGAAAGTAAGGGGCATTTAGGAACTTTTTTAAAAGATATTAATAAAGCATTGCTGTGGGAATATAGTCAATACGATTATGTTTGTGGAACAATGGCATTGCCTTATAATAAATTGTTAATGGGATTAGCCACAGCAATATATACTTGTTTTGAAGAGAGTAACATTCCATTAAGAATTAGTTATTGTGGAGGAAGTGAGCCAAGGGTACAAGATGTTTTAAAAGATAAAGATGATTTTGCAATCTGTTCATTATTTGCTGCTGAAAATGCAATTAAAGAATTTGATGAATTGGAGATATTTTGTGTGCTTAATAAGAAATCATATATTGGAAATAGTGTTTTTATATCAAAAAAGTATACTGAACTAAAAGATAACATGAATGTAGGTATAGACACATTATCTTACGATCATGAACTACTGACTAAACTTGCATGCAAAAATATAAATGTAAATTTTATAAGATTAAAATATAATGAAATTTTTAGGAAATTAGAAGAAGGAATTATTGATTGTACTATATGGAGTTTAGATGAAATAGAAGAAGAAAATCTAAAATATAACGTATTTCATGCACATAATGTAAAAAAAAGTGATATTGAAAAAGTTGGTAGAGCTGCAATAATAGTAAAAAAGTCTAATTATGAAAAAATGAATGCAATTAGAGAAATATTTAATATATACAAAATCAATGAAATACAAAATAAAATTTTAGAGGATAAAATAATACCAAAGTACTAAATATAATTTAGTACTTTATGAAAAAAGATATATATGTAAATTATGATGCAATATTCAAAAATCCGAATATTGTATAATGATAAAAATTTTAATTTACTTTAATTACGATTATGAATGAAAGTTTAAACTTTCATTATAAAATATATAGAATAAAAAAGGAGAGATTTTAAAATGAAGTATGATAAAGGTAATATTAATATATTTTAAGTTTAATACTTGATTCAAAAATCTGAATATTGATTATTGCTTAATGTAAAATAAAAAGATAATTAGTTAAAATTAAATTATTGATGAAAGGCTAGACTTTAATTGTAAAATAAATAAAATGAAAAAGGAGAGATTTTAAAATGAAGTATGATAAAACCATTTATGTAATGCCAGAAAGTATAGAAAGGGAAAAATTCGTAATCTGTACTTATTATTGTGAAAGTTCTACTGCAGATTTACTATTAAAAGCAGGAGCTATGGCTGTAGAACAAACTACAGGAACATGGGTAACTGTACCTAGAGAAACTCCAGAACTTAGGTATAAACATGTTGGAAGAGTAATTTCAGTACATGAAGTTCCAAACTATGAATTTGAAATACCGGCTGAGGTAAAGGCAAGGAAATTTATATTCCAACTTGCATTTCCTATTATTAATATGGGTGAACAAATTCCGGAATTATTAACAACGGTTATAGGAAACATTTCAAATGGTGGTAAATTAAAGCTTATTGATATTGATTTTCCAGAAAGTTTTGTTAAAAAATTTAAAGGTCCTAAGTTTGGTGTAGAAGGTATAAGAAAAATACTTGGAGTACCTAAAAGACCTTTGACACTTGGAATGATAAAACCATGTACAGGCTGTTCACCAAAGGATGTAGGCGAAGTGTTATATGAGTTAGGCATGGGTGGTATAGATATAGTTAAAGATGATGAATTATTAGGGGATACAGAATATTGTAATTGTAAAGAACGTTTTGTAGAGGCTATGAAGTCTGTTAAAAAAATAAAAGAGGAAACTGGAAAGATTGTTTTATATGCGATGAACATAACTGATAGACCTGATAAAATGTATGAAAAAGCAAGATGGGCAGTTAAAAATGGAGCGAATGCCTTAATGATAAATATTCATGCTGTAGGATATGCAGCATTTCAGATGATAGCAGAGGATCCTGAAATTAATGTACCAATAGTAGCACATCCAGCATTTTCAGGAGCGTTTTATGAATCAGAATATTCAGGAGTATCAAGTCATCTAATTATTGGGAAGTTATCCAGACTTGCAGGAGCAGATATGGCAGTATATCCATGTGCATATGGAAAGCTTAAGTTATTGAAAGAACGTTATATAAGAATAGCACAGACATTACAAGCACCATTTTATCATATTAAACCGGTGTGGCCATCACCAGCAGCAGGAGTTCATGCAGGACTATTACCAGCGATAGCTGATGACATTGGAACTGATTTCTTAATAGGAGCAGGAGGAGCTATGCATGGACATCCAATGGGAGTAGCAGCAGGAGTAAGGGCACTAACTGTGGCAGCAGATGCAATAGTTGAAGGGATAAGCCTAGAGGAAGCAGCTAAAGAAAGTGAAGAATTAAGAGTGGCATTAGAGACTTGGGGTAGCGTAGTAAATGAAAGTAATAAGCTGTACGAATTGGAAAGATAACATGAATGTTAATGATATTTCAATAAAAGAAGTAGATTTGCATATTCATTCAAAATATAGTGGTGATGGTTATTTAACTGTAAAGGAAATAATAATGCTTTTACATGAAAAAAAGATAAAAGTTGCTGCTATAGCTGACCATGATAGTATTGATGGATTACAAGAAGCCCAAGCTGTTTCAAAACAATATGATATAAAATTAATCAATGCTATTGAACTATCAACAATTTATAATGATAAAATTGTTCATTTACTAGGATATGATTTTCAGTTAGAGGAAAATGCTATTTCAAAAGTAATTGAAAAACTTAGTTTAAGAAGAATTGAAAATATTAAGAAAGTAATTGAAAAATTAAAAGCATTAGGAATTTGTGTAGATAGAAGTAGATTAGAAAAATTCACTGAAAACAGGGCACCTATGGTTTCAAGCTATGCACAAGTAGCTATTGAGGATAGTGTAAATAGTGGAAGTAAAGTTCTAAAGCCATACATGCAAGGTGGAAGTAAAAGTATAAATGGGTCCATAAATTTTGCTCTTGATTATATGGTTCCAGGAAAAAGCGCATATGTTGAAGAAGCTCTTATCAGTTTAGAGGAAGGAATTGAAATTATAACAGAAAGTAAAGGAATACCTGTACTAGCTCATCCTGGGCAATGGTTTGAGGAAAAAGATAAAAGTATTCTAAAAAAATTAATAAGTAAAGGTCTTAAAGGAATAGAAGTATATACACCATATCATTCGGATAACCAGATAAAGTATTTTGAGCAATTAGCAAAGGAGTATAAATTAGTTATTACTTGTGGCTCAGATTTCCATGGTAAAAAGATGAAACCGTTAAATGAATTAGGACGCTTAATTAAAGCTGATATGTATATGGTTAATAAGTTACTTGAATGTAAGAATAAAAAAATCAATTAGGACAAAGTGTTTTGCTTCTATATAATATAGAAGCAAAACAAACACTATATTAGTAATATTTAATAAATAATATATGGGGGTAAAAGTATGAATGAATATATTATAAAAACAATATTATCGTTTGGTGCAGGAGTGGTAGCTACTTCCATAGGGGGGGTACAAGCCTTTGTTTTCTGTGGCATAGTTGGATTAATAGCCGGAATAAGTAATAACACAATTGTACTTAATAATGGTGCATTTGGAGCATTATTTTCTCCTAATGTTGGGTTCGCAGCAGCATGTGCAGCAACAGCATTTGCAGCAAGTAAAAAAATGAAATTATTATCATCGGGCACATCAATAATAACAGAATTAGGTAAATACAAAAATCCATGGGTGCTTATACTAGGAGGAGTATTTGGTTCATTAGGATACATAATTAACTTAGAATTTCAATCCTTTAATGTTAAGTGTGATACTGTAGCATTAACAGTATTTGTTTTAGGTGTAATAACTAGGCTAGTGTTTGGTGAGACAGGGTTATTTGGTAAGAAACAGGGACAGGACAAACGCAAATATTTCATGAATATGAAAACGTTTATATTTTATCTGATTTTAAATGCAGGTATAAGTATGATTGTAGGTTACATTGTAATGTTAACAAATGATGTAACATTTGGATTTTGCATAAGTGCTATAACTTTGTTATTTTGTATATTTGGGCATGAAATTCCAGTAACACACCATGTTACAATGGTAGCGGGATATGCAGCTATAGCATCTCATAGTATACTGATTGTAGCAATTTTTGGAATATTAGCAGGTGTAGTGCATGAATTACTTGAAAAGGTATTTAATAGTTATAATGACACACATATAGATCCTCCAGCAGGGGCAATAGCTTGTTGTAGTGCATTAATTTTCATGATATATTAAAAAATTTCATTAAGTTTAAATGTTAATCATGCTAAATAAGCTTTTAGGGTAAAAAAACATGAAAAGTAAAAAACGAAAGGAGAATAAAGTATGTCTATAAAAATAGGTATTAATCAAAACACTGTTTTTCAATGTGGGACTGAGGAATTTATAAAAGGTTGTGGGGAAGCTGGTTTTACTGCTGTGGAGCTTAGGATAGATAAGTTAAAAGAAGCGCTATATTATTCAGGTGATAGCATAAAAAGTTTATTAGAAAAATACAAAATTAAAGTGGTAGCATTAAATGCTTTATATGATACATTTTTAGTTCCAGAAAGTAATATTAAAGCTTTATACTATGAATGTAAAATGATCGGAGAATTATGTAATAAAGTAGGATGTAATTCAATTATAGCGGTAACATCAAGTTGGAATGATAGTAAAGGAACACTACCACAAAGAGAAGTATTAATTAAAATGTTTAGTAAAAGATTAGCTTTTATTTCAGATATTTTCTTTGAATATGGTGTAAAAGTTATACTTGAACCAGTAGGATATCCTGGATTCATTGTAAACGATATTAAAATAGCAAATGAAATTGTTTCACAAAACCCTAAAAATGATAGTAGTGTCTTAATTGATATACACAATTTATTTTATAATAATGTTAAACCAGAAAATATAAAGGAAAATAAATTTATGTGTAATAGTTTGTTTCATATAAATGATACCGTTGATAAGCCAATAAAAGATTTAGATGTTTGTTATGATAGAGCTTTCCCAGGCGATGGGATAGCAAATGTGGTAGATTGGGTTTCTTCAGCAATAGATTGTGGTTTTAAAGGTTGTTTTTCTTTAGAGTTGTTTAATATTGGAGCCGCATATTCGTGGAATATGAATAAAGAAGTAAATGAACTATGGACAAAGCCCTCAGAGGAAGCCTTAAAAATATGTTATAACAAGATGAAAAACTTTGCAGATAAAAACTTTGGGGGTATAGAATTATAAAAAAAACATAGTATAAGCAGTATTATTCTAAGAATTAGCGTGTGAATTAATCGAAAAATATAATATTTAAATTTTTATATGGAGGTATTAATATGTTGAAATATTTTATAGGTATTGATTCAGGAACATCAGTTATAAAGGCAGTGGTTTTTTCTCAGGATGGAAAAGAATTAGGTATGCATGGTATACCAATATCCCTAGTAGAGAAAAATGAAAGCTGGATTGAGCAGGATATGAATCTATTATGGGATTATACAAAAGAGTGCATTTCAAAATCTATGATTGCTGCTAAGGTTCAAGCTAAAGATATTATTGGTATAGGTATAACAGCGCAAGGGGCTGGGACTTGGATGATTGATAAAGAAGGTGAACCGACTAGACCCGGTATATGTTGGTGTGATGGTAGGGCAGTTAATATTGCAGAAGAGCTTCATGAAAATGGTACAGCAGAAAAGGTATATGATTTGTGTGGAAATGCTGTTTACTCAGGTTCGCAAGCTGTACAATTGTTGTGGCTAGAAAAAAACGAGCCTGAAACTATAGAAAAAGCAACAACAATATTTCATGTTAAGGATTGGATATTTTTTAAGCTAACAGGTATTAGATCATCTGATACTACTGATGAATCATTGCCATTTTTAGATATGAAAAATAGAAAATACGAAAGAAAATCTTTTCAATTGCACGGGTTAGAAAAATATTTTGATAAGAAACCGCCAGTATTAGAACCCCTTGATAACAAAGGTTATTTATTAAATGAATTAGTAACTGAACTCGGTATGTCTGAAAAAATTATTGTTACTTCTGGTCCAATGGATTGTTCTGCATGCCCATTAGGTGTAGGTGTAATAGAACCTGGACAAGTATGTTCTACTATTGGAACTGCAGGTATACACGTATTGGCTATGGATAAAGTCAACTTTAATCCAAGAATGGTTGCGGGCAATTTAACTCATGCTCCAGAAAATAGATGGTTAAGACTACTAGATGCAATTAGTGCAACTCCAAGTTTAACCTGGTTCATAGATAACTTTGCATATGAAGATAAAGAAAAAGCAAAACAATTAGGAATTGATTTATTTGAATATTTAGATAAAAAGATTTTAGAAATTCCAAGTGGTTCATCAGGATTAATATTCCATCCATATTTAGCACCAGCAGGAGAAAGAGCTCCGTTCATAAATGGAAATGCTAAAGGTTCTTTTTTCGGCTTGTCATATAAGCATTCAAGATACCATATGCTTAGAGCTGTGTATGAAGGAGTAGCATTTTCCACTTTAGATTGCTATAAACATTTTCCTATGGAAATTAAGGAAATAAGGTTAGCTGGTGGAGGAGCAAAAAGCCCTGTATGGTGTCAAATGTTTGCTGATATGGCAGGCATCCCAGTGAAAGTACCTGAAGGCTCTGAATTCGGTGCAAAGGGAGCAGTTATGGTAACTGGTATTGTAGCTGGAATCTATAAAGATTATTATGACGCTATAGAAAAAACAGTAAGAATTGATAAAATATATTATCCTAATATGGAAACACATAAAATATATAATGAATATTATAAATTTTATTTAGAATTACGTAAGAATTTTGAAAGCTGTTGGAATGAAAGAACTAAATTATTATCAAGTATAAACTAGAGTTAAGTTAAATCCATAAAATTAGTTTTATTGTCGTAATAAACGATTATATCAAAAAGCACAAATGGTAAATACCAATTGTGCTTTTTCTATACATTTTTTTATAAATTACATGAATTATGAGAAAAGAGTTGCAATATGTTGAATAATGTAATATATTGAATTTAATTTAATTTAAACAAATAATAAAATTTAGGTAAGTCTGAGTAGCGAATGCAGAAATAGAAGCAGCAAGAGTAGACTAACTTAACATATTAGTCCAAAAATTAAATATATAAAAATTACATGAAAGAGCACATTTAATTATAATTCATTATTTTAGAATGTGCTTTAATAAATAAAAGGGGGGTATTGCACGGATGGATATACTTGAACAAATTAAAGAAAGATTATCAGTATTTATAAATTTATATGATATATTAAGGGTCATAGACCCCATAAAGAAAAAGACAATAATTTTAAAAGATAATTCTGTTGTGGAAGTGGAAGGAAATTGTTATGACTTTTGGAAAAGACAAGAGTCTTGTGAAAATTGTATTTCCATGAGGGCATATACTGAGAATGATACGTTTGTGAAAATTGAGAATAACGAAGGAAAAATTTTATTAGTTATTGCTACACCATTAATTATAGATAATAATAGATATATTGTAGAGATAATTAAAGATATATCACAAAGTGGGAAAATACTAACTAAAACTAACAATAGTGAGAATTTTGTAGAACATATGTTAAATGAGATGAATGAAAAAATAATAAAGGATGAATTAACAGGGATTTATAATAAAAGATATATTAATGAAAGATTGCCAGTTGATATCAATAATAGCATTATAAAGCAATGCCCATTATCAGTAATAATGGCGGATATAGATTTTTTTAAAGAAGTAAATGATAATTATGGACATTTAATTGGAGATAAGATTTTAATGGATTTTGCTAAACTTATTCAATCCTCTATTAGAAAAAATACGGATTGGGTAGGTAGATATGGCGGAGAAGAATTTTTAATAGTTTTAAATAATACAGATTTAGATAATGCTTATAAAACATCAGAAAAAATAAGAATATTATTAGAAAATACAACTTTTGAATATGATGATATAAAGATAAAAATAACATCAAGTTTCGGTATAGAGGGCCTTACTACTAATAAAGTTAATATGGAAGAACTAATACAAACAGCCGATGAAAATTTATATGATGCTAAAATGTATGGTAGGAACTGTAGTATCAGAAATCATCTAAATAATACTAGATTGGAGTGATATAAGTAAAAAGACTTGAATTTATCGTCTATGATCTTATAAATACCTGAATAACACTTATATAGGTATTTTATTATTTAGGAAGCTAATGTGATGGGTATTTTACAAACATTGATTGTATGTATACTTGCTCTGGTTATTGGTGCCTACATAGGCCAAGATTTATAGTAAAACTCGAATCTACAGTAATACATTATGAATAGGAATATATAGTTGTGTTATAATTAGATTAATTAATGAGAAAGGTTGAATTTATAGATGGAGAAATAATCTGATGTCATAAATAATAAAAGAAAGGTTAAAAGGTGTAAAATTAAATGTCAGCTAAATATAGGTTAAAAAAGAAATATACATATAATACAGAGATGGTATTTAGGGTATGGATAAAGGCAGCATATGGGGAATCTGAAATCATGGGTACATACAATGAGTACACCAGGGATGAATTTGAGAATAACATAATAGATGAGTTGCAAGAATTAGTAAGTGATGATAAATACAAGTGTGGATATTTGGAAGAACTGAAACATAAATACTTAAGCATACCGGAATCTAAAGAAGGGCACTGTCATTCATTACTAACTTTAGATGTAGTAGCTGTAGGCAGAACTGGTATTTTGTTTGACGTAATAATAGAAAAAATAGACTAAAACATAAAACATGTGTTATGTTAAACAAACAAAGAGGGCAACATATGATAAACTAATAAGACAAACAAAACTGACAAGGAAGAAGAGAGGTGTATAAAAATGGAATTTATCAATGGTCTATTTAATAAAAAAACTCAAAAGGTAATAAATGATTACAAAAATAAATTTCCTGAAGATATACAATACATTGATTCATATATAGAGATAATCAAACTAGGCTTAGTGAAGAATAATATAACTACTGTTGAATTATTTTATTCATTTGATGGCAGAGAATTATTTGATAAGATCAAGAATGAAAATTCATCTAAGAACATTTTAGTTTTTTACAAAGGACATATTGACAATCTAATTGCAAAAAATGGATATATTAATATATATCACTCAAAACGGGGTATTTACTCTTTAGTTGTTTTTCAACATCAATTTATATATGAAGAATTATTTGGAGTTGAATTATGGAATGATGGAAGTTCAACACCTGAGAAAATACATACATTTAACTGTTACATATCAGAAAAAATTAATTATTTTGCAGCTATGAATTGTAAAGTTATGGGTATAGGTATAGGAAATATCAACAAGAAACAGTATGAAAATTTGATGGAAGATTATCATAAGACAGTTAAAACACCCAAAAATAAAAAAATCCCAGGTAAAGTAGCAATATATACAGGCATTGCATCTACAATTGGGGCTGGCTTGCTTATAGGTTTAAAAATATGGTCAAAAAAAGATAAAAAATAAACAGGAAATTATATATTTAATGAGCCTGTAAATAATTTTGTGTAAACAGAATAAAAAGTACTCTTTCTTGGCAATAATTGAGATAAGTTAATTATCCAGATATTGTAAGGAGGAGTATTTTTATGTCGGAAAATTCTAAGGAAATTTTAAGAAACTATATCAATGATCAAAAGTTTTCAAGTACAAATGAGGTTTTAGCTGCTATGAAGATTATGTTCAAAGACGT
>Ga0209123_1000292_pt1 | contig 71395 bp, 57 predicted proteins | sample BarGraIncu00431A_FD_184500 | JGI IMG/M metagenome (GOLD analysis project Ga0209123, IMG submission 184500) | Arctic peat soil microbial communities from Barrow, Alaska, USA - Barrow Graham LP Incubations 004-31A (SPAdes) (version 2) | ecosystem: Environmental > Terrestrial > Soil > Wetlands >... | reverse complement strand
ATTATGTTAAATTAATAAATGCCTTAAATAAAAATAAGGAGGTTAATTTACCAAATTGATGATACAATCATCGGTTTGATAAATAGAAAATTTTATGGAGATTGCAGTATTTCAAGATATTAGTGGTAAAACACAATCATTCCTTGAACCGGGTATAATCAAAGTTTATTCGGGTCAAATGGGAGAATGGAAGATAATTAAAGAAATTATTTTTAGAATTGATAATGTAGCTGGTTTAAAAGCAATTCGTGAAAACATAAAAAATATGGCAGAATCCTTGGGGGATTGCAAGGTTTTTGTTGGAAGAGAAATAAAAGGTATTCCATATCATGTTCTTGATGGAATGGAATTTAACACTTGGGAACTAGAAGGCACCCCTAAAGAGTTCTTGGAGTTTGTATTTGAAAAGGAAGAAGCAGAAAAGAAGGAAGGAGCGAAATCTAGCACCTCAGCAAAAACACAGGATAAACTACCTCAAATAGAACAATTTGAAGATGGGAATTACTTCGTGAACTTAAAAAGTATTCAGGAAAACAGTGTTAGCATTACGTCAAAAGGAATATTGTTACCATTTCTCCGAACTACAACTTTCTATCAACTTGAAATAATTTGTGGTCATATTCCGCATTGGTTCGTTGTTGAATTTGAAAAATTAAATTTGAAAATGGAAAGTGAAGTTATTAATCAAAATGAAATTAGAGTAACAGTTTATCCTAAGGTTTGCAAAGAATAGTGGATAGTATAAATATTTTATTTTGGAGATGATAATATGGAAGAAATTTGGACTAAATATGGTCGACTTAAGGGTATAAGTAGTATTGAATTTTATACTGAAGGTCTCATAAAAGAATGCAAATTAAATAAATATTCTGAAATAAAAACTATTTATGGGAATTTAGTTCCTCAATATGATGAAGCAGAAGTAAGACGAAAGTATAAAAGATCAATATCATTTTATGAAAATGGAAATATACAAAGCATTTCCTTTCAGGATCAGACTATTATTGATACAAGTATTGGAAAACTACCAGCAGAACTAGCGCTGTTTTATGAAAATGGAGAAGTTAAACGTATTTTCCCTTTGAATGGCAAGATAACTGCCTATTGGACTGAACAAAATGAATATAAACTTGCAGAAGAATTTAATTTCAATTTTGAATTTGGAGTCTTTAAGAAGAAAATTATTGGCATTCATTTTTATGAATCGGGATCGGTTAAGAGCTTAACCTTATGGCCAAGGGATTTTATTGATATTTTAACACCCTGTGGTATTATTGAAACTCGAATTGGATTTTCATTATATCCAAACGGAGCTATTAAATCCTGTGAACCCAGAAAGCATACACTAATTAATACTATTATTGGAGAATTGCATGCATTCGATTTAGGAGCTAGTGGTCTTAATGGAGACAGAAACTCTTTGAATTTTAATGAGGACGGAACTGTTAAATCAATGCGAACATCAACGGACATAATAACAATTAAAAGTGTGGAGGGCAAGGAAAATATATATGAACCAAGAATAAAACCGAATAATTTTAACAATTTAATTATGGATGTGATACCATTAAAAATTGAATTTTATGAGGATAAAATAAAAATTGATGATAATGAGTATAGTTTGAAAGATAATTTGTTTCATATTGATAAATTTGTAAGAAAAACTATTTTAATTAAGTCTTGATTTGAACATAATAATAAATCATTAATAAGAAAGGATGTTTCTTAAATTCTTTTATTGTAATCAACGGGTAAGGCTCTAGTATAATTGCTAGGGTTTATCATTTATTCTAATGTTTTTTCAGTACTTTTCAATAATCCCATGAGTTTTTTTATTGAAGGTTAAAAAAGAATAATAATAAAAATTAGTTTTATTGTGATTTTTTTCTTGTTAGTTATTGTCAAAAAATATAAATAAGATATAATTAAGTAAAAGTATTATAAATAACCAGATTATCATGGTGGTAGGAGAAAACTAAGAAATGGTAAATTATTTACAATCAAAAACAGTTAAGATAACAATGTCTGCCACAATAGCAGTTATTATATCAAATTATTTGGGATTAGACTTTGGAGCAACTTCTGGTATAATTGCAATACTAAGTATTCAAGACACTAAGAAAGAATCTCTATTAGTAGGTGGCAAAAGAATTTTTGCATCCACCATAGCTATACTTTTATCATTTATGTTATACATTTTACTTGGAAACAATCCTATTGTATTCGGATTATTTTTGCTTATATTTATTACAGTAACTAATGTTATGAAAATAAGTGAGGGAATGGTTATTGGCGCAGTGTTATCAACACATCTTTTAATAAGTACTAATATTAATGTTTCTTGGATTATCAACGAGTTTAAGCTAACTATAATAGGCATTGGTATAGCAATGATATTTAATTTATATACAAAATCATTAGAGGAAAGTTTTGCGAATAATAAAAAAAAGATAGAAGAACAATTTAGATTAATACTATCAAATATGGCATCAAGTTTAGTTACGCAAGCGGTATCAATTCATGATCAAGATATAATACTGGGTATTGAAGAATTAATTAAAAATACTAAATTAATGGCACAAATAATAAATAATAATCATTTATTTAAGAGTAATAATTATTATGTAGGGTATATAGACATGAGAATGATACAATTAGATGCTATAAAAAGAATGAAAAGACATTTTTTAAGGGTTTATATGACCTATGAGCAAACTAAAATTTTATCTGAATTTACTAATGATGTTGCAATTAATATTCATGAAGATAATGATTGCATTGAACTTATTAATAAGCTTATTTTGCTTAGAAAATATTATGAAATGATGGAACTACCTAAAGACAGAAATGAATTTGAAAATAGGGCATTATTATTTCAATTTTTGAATGATTTAGAAGATTTTTTAATTATTAAAAAAGAATTTAAAGAATTTTATCAAAATTATTAACTAATTAGTAGCAAATTGATAACATATTCATAACATCTAGATACTATAATAAGGATATATTATAAAATTCAGATTAAACTATTTATAATATGAAATTTACACATAAGGACTTTGAAAGTTTTAGTTTTATTAATCTAATAATTTATTAGAAAGGTGAGGATTAAAATGAAAGAAGAAGAATTGTTATATAATGTGATTTTCCCTGAAGATGATGATCCTAATCATATTAACTATGGATATTTTGTAGGGAGGAGCAAAAAAAGTGTAGATAAATTGAAAGCTGTTATAAATGAAAGTCAACTAAACCCAATATTAATTTGTGATGGCAATAAAGAAAATACTTTTTTCGCTAAAGTTTTTGAAAGTGAAGTAGATAGATTTTTGAAAATTGTAAGTGATATTAAATTTAAACAAATTAAGATTAATAATTGTCATATGAAAGAAGTAAAATCTATGTTTGAAGAAGAAATAATGGATAACAGAAAAAAGGGAAAAAAGCCAGCTAAATATCTATTACCACAGAGATTTAATAGAGGTAAAAGAGATTGGAAATTACCAGATGTACTAGAGTTCAATTCAGTAAATGAAAACAAACCAATCTTAAAAGAAGTAATCAATCTATAAAGATTGAAGAGGTTTATTTATTTAAAAGTAGGGCATTGAATTTTACTACTTTATATCAGTAAACAATGTAGTATTAAAATGACCATAATAGTTTTGTATGGGATAATTAAAAGCATTATAAAATATTAATCCATCTGCAAGCATGGTTTCAGATCCATTATCATATTTCCAGATGGATACATTTTCATTTTTATCACTACGGAAAAATAGGATTTCATTGTTGTTTATATAAGTTGGCGAAAAATCAAAATAATTTGGGTTATTCGTAAGCTGTTTTATTTGTTTTGTATTTGTATTAACACTAAAAATATGGTGATTTCCGCTAGAAAACCATTTAGCAAAGCCTCCAATTCCTTCCTTTTGGCTTTTGGAAGATGCATACAAAATGCTTTTTCCATCACTTAAGTAATAAGGTGTCATGGATGTTTCGCCCTTTGGAGAGAGGGACTGAAATTTACCAGTTAAAACATTTAAAACAACTAAATTTTTGTTAATACCCATTTCTCTTCCAGCGCCGTAGATTAATGCTAAATATCTGCTGTTTTTGGGGTTTGGGGATAGGTTATCTTTGTAAGCTAACGAAATTATGTTTGGATTTGTATATTCTATTAATTTATTATTTAAGATATCGTAAACGGCTAGAGGTACCCCGTCTGCTGCCAGGGAGCCTGCGTGTGGATGCTCCCATATATATAGATACTTATTATCAGTTGATATTCCAGTTATGATAGGATACATTCCTAAATCACCACCGGTATCTATTTTACTTGGTATTGATTTTACAACTATTTTTTTATCCTTTGTGACAGGGTTAAAGAATAATATTCCGAAATCATCTCTATAATCATATCCATTTTTTTTATAGTATAGGTACTGTTCTACATATATCCTTCCTTTATTGTCTAAAGTAATGTTTTGGTAATTGTATTCATTATGAAGATAAGGGGTGCTATTTTTATTTATCACATCATAAACATATAAGCCACCAGATATAGGCGAGTATAACAAATTATTTATATCTTGCCATGAAAAAGATAACTCAGAAACATTTTCTGCTACTTTAATATGATCTAGTTTATCAGTTGTAATATACAAACCTTTATCCTTAAGATATGAAACGTATTTTTTATTTGGAGATACGAGGGGACGTGTAAAGGTGCCTTCACTATCTAATGTGATATTTTCTTTTTTATTATTTAAGGAAACCAAAAGTAACTCATTTTTTCTTACTACCACAATATTCATTTCTTTAATGTATGAAAGCAATTTAGATGTTTTAGTGTTTTTGTCGCCTATATTAAATTTTGATTTACATCCCATTGTAAAACCAAGAGTAATTAGCAATAACATTGTGATTGCTAATCTCTCTACATTTATTTTTAAATTTACCATGTTTTCATACCTCTAATCTATATTTAATACCAAGAATCTATATTTCATATTACCAACATATCTTTTTAAGATATCATTCCCTGATTTCTATTAATATATTGAAAAATAAAAAACAGTCTAAATTATATTGTACAATTTAGACCGTTTTTAATAAAAATATCTTTATAATCCTTTAAATCTTCTTCATGTAGTTGTTGAACATTTGCAAATCTGTACTCCTTATTCAATAAGGAATATTTTTTTCCCCCAAATTGATGGAAAGGTAATAGATTTACTGTAGTGGCACCAACTTCTTTTAATAGATTGCAGAAACCTTGTGCATCCTCCAAACTATTATTGATACCAGGTATAACGGGGATGCGTATAATAACATCTTTCTTTTTTGCAATTGCAGTTTTTAAGTTTAGAATAATTCTTTCGTTGTGAACATTAGTATTAGCATAATGCTTTTGGCTATCATAATGTTTTATGTCAAATAAAAGCAAATCAATATTTTTTATAAAAATTTCAAAAATCTTAGGAGTGGCATAGCCTGTAGTTTCACAGGTTGTATGAATACCTTTGACTTTTAAAATTTTTAGTAAAGCAATAACAAATTCATGTTGCATCAAGGCCTCGCCACCGGACAAGGTAACGCCTCCACCGGACTCCTCGTAAAAGTCTTTATCTTTCATAACCTCGTCAATTACGTAATGGAGACTCAGGTTTTCTCCAAGCATCGTAAGTGCTCTTTGAGGACAAACATTAACACAACACAAACACCCTATGCATTTATTACTATTAAAATTAAGTCTATTATTTATGATAGCAATATTTTTTTGTGTGCAGCTTTCCAGGCATTTTAAGCAACCATCGCAATTGTGCTTATCAAAGGACAGTTGTGGACCTACATATTGTGACTCAGGGTTACTGCACCAAAGACATTTTAAAGGACAGCCCTTAAAAAATACTACTGTACGAATGCCTGGTCCATCGTGAATGCTATATTTTTGTATATTGAATATGCAAGCAGTTAAATTATCCATTTTAAGACTCCTTATATATTTTCTATTATAAATTGTGTACTAAATTTATCTTAGCATAGACATATTTTAAAGTAAATACTTCATTGAAAACTATTTAGATTACGAATGAAACTTTTTATTGACTAAATCATGATTTTTGATATAATTAGATTATGAATATAAGGTAATTTATTTCATTCGAAACTATTTTCTTTCTTTTCAGAACAAATTATGATATAATTTGGATAATATTTAAGAAAGAAAGGAAGATTTCAATGATTAAAAGACAAACAAAATTACTGGAAATCGTAAATGAATATGGTCGTATTGAGGTTACTTCACTATCTGAAAAACTTGAGGTATCACAAGTTACAGTACGTAAGGATTTGGCACTACTTGAAGAAAAAGGACTTTTAAATAGGGAACATGGTTTTGCTGTAATGGTTAGCAGTGATGATATTAGTAATCGTTTGGCTTTTAACTATAATGTGAAATATAAAATAGCACTAGAAGCTGCAAACTTAGTTGAAGATGGTGAAACGGTTATGATTGAATCTGGGTCTTGCTGTGCGCTACTTGCAAAGGAACTTGCAACAAATAAAAGAGATGTTACTATAATCACAAATTCAGCATTCATTGCAGCATATATTAGAGAATGTCCTCATGTAAAGGTGGTTTTGCTTGGTGGGGATTATCAGACAGAAAGTCAAGTTGTTGTTGGCCCGATTACCCGCACATGTATTGAAAGTTTTTATGTTGATAAGCTGTTTCTTGGAACAGATGGGTTTACGCAAAAATCAGGATTTACAGGCAAAAATCATATGAGAACCGAAACAGTGCGTGTTATGGCTGAAAATGCAAATAAAGTTATTGTACTAACTGAATCTACAAAATTTTCTAAACAAGGTGTGGTAGTTCAGTTTAAAACTAAAGAGGTTTCTATTCTTGTCACTGATAGTAATATACCAAAGGAAATCGTAAATTTATTAAAACAAGATAACATAGATGTAAAAATAGTGTTATAAAAGGAGGAAATATAATGAGCTATTTTGGAAAATTAACAACAAGAATGCAAGATTTTCGTGAAGATTTATTAAATGCAAAACCTATGGTTTGTGTAGAACGTGCAAAACTTGTAACGGAAAGTTACAAGTTACATGCAGACAAACCAATGGTTTTGCGTAGAGCTTTAATGCTTGGAAATGTGCTCGAAAACATGAGCATATATATTGAGCCACAAACACTAATTGCAGGTAACCAAGCATCTTCTAACCGCAGCGCTCCAATTTTTCCGGAATATGCCATGGATTGGGTAATTGATGAGCTAAACGAGTTTGACAAAAGGGATGGTGATCGTTTCTATATAACACAGGAAAGCAAACAAGATCTAAGAAATATTGCTCCTTTTTGGAAGCATAATACATTAAAAGACCGTGGCCTCGCAGCCATGCCCTCAGAGAGCAAAGTGTTTTACGATTTAGGTATTATTAAAGCCGAGGGTAACATTACCTCTGGGGATGCTCACCTAGCTGTTAATTACGAAAGAGTTTTAAAATATGGGTTGGCTGATTATAAGAAACGTAGTGAGGACAAGCTTTCTTCTTTAGATTTAACAAACTATAAAAACTTAAATAAATCCTATTTTTATAGGGGTATTATCATTGTAATAGATTCAGTAGTTGCTTTTGCTAAACGTTATGCAGACCTTGCTTTAGAAAATGCTCAAACAGAGAAAAATACCAATCGCAGGATAGAACTTTTGAAGATGAGTCATATTTTAAATAAAGTTCCACTCCATGGTGCGGATAACTTGCAAGAGGCTATTCAATCTATGTGGATGGTGCATTTATGCTTGCAAATTGAGTCTAATGGTCACTCACTTTCTTATGGTAGAATGGATCAATTTTTGTATCCATTTTATAAAAAGGATACAAGCGATGGAATTGTTACAAAAGATTATGTTTGTGAACTACTAACCAATTTATGGCTAAAAACATATACCATTAATAAAATTCGTTCTTGGGGCCATACTCAATTTAGTGCTGGGAGTCCACTTTATCAAAATGTTACTATTGGAGGTCAAACACGAGAAAAAAAGGATGCAGTTAACCCACTATCTTACTTAATTTTGAAAAGTGTAGCACAAGTTAAACTTCCACAACCGAATTTAACTGTTCGTTACCACAGTGGCCTTGATAATGCCTTTATGAGTGAATGCGTTGAGCTAGTTAGGGTAGGTACAGGCATGCCAGCTTTTAACAATGATGAGATTATCATTCCTAGCTTTATTCAAAAGGGTGTTTCGGTGGAAGATGCATATAATTATAGTGCTATTGGTTGCGTTGAGGTTGCTATTCCCGGGAAATGGGGTTATCGTTGCACAGGCATGAGTTTCTTAAACTTTGTTAAGAGCTTTATGATTGCATTAAATGACGGAGTTGATATTGAAAGTGGAATCAAAGTTTGCCAGGGGGTTGGTCATTTTAGAGATATGGAAAGTTTTGACCAAGTTCTAAAAGCATGGGATAAAATTATCCGAGAGTTTACACGTCACAGTGTTATTATTGATAGCTGTGCAGATGTAGTACTTGAGCAAGATGCTGCGGATATTCTATGTTCTGCCTTAGTTGATGATTGCATTGATCGTGGATTAACTCTAAAAGAAGGTGGTGCAGTTTATGATTTTATTAGTGGGCTGCAGGTTGGAATTGCAAATCTAGGAGACTCTCTTGCTGCTATTAAAAAATGCGTATTTGAAGATAAGACATTTACCCCTTCAGAGTTATGGGATGCTTTAGTAAATAACTTCGACGGGGAGGACGGTAAGAGAATTCAAAGTGTTTTAATAAACGATGCTGCGAAATATGGAAATGATGATGATTATATAGACCTATTATTAAAAGATGCATACCAGGTATATATTGATGAGATTAGTAAATACCATAACACTAGGTATGGTCGTGGCCCTATTGGGGGAGTATATTATGCTGGAACATCTTCAATTTCTGCAAATGTGCCACAAGGAGCATCAACAACAGCAACGCCAGACGGAAGACGCGCCTACACTCCACTTGCTGAAGGTTGCTCTCCAAGTCATGCAATGGATAAGAATGGGCCTACAGCTGTATTTAAATCAGTATCTAAATTACCAACTGATAAGATTACAGGGGGAGTGCTTCTAAACCAAAAGATTAATCCACAAATGCTTGAAAAAGAGGAAGATAGGATGAAACTTGTTATGCTAATACGTACTTTCTTCAAACGTTTGCATGGTTTCCATGTTCAGTACAATGTTGTTTCAAGAGAAGTTTTAGTAGATGCGCAAAATCATCCAGATGATCATCGTGATTTAATTGTACGTGTTGCAGGCTATAGTGCATTCTTTAATGTACTATCAAAACAGACTCAAGACGACATAATTGAGCGTACTGAACACAAAATATAATAGAAAAGGAGATTTTTTAAATGGAGTATATGTTTGACACAGTAAATATAGAGGATATTAGACATTATAGTGAGTTTTTCAAAATTATAGGTATTACTAGTAATCCTAGTATTATTAAACTAGAGGGTAAAATTAATTTCTTCAAACACTTTAAAGAAATTAGAAAAATTATTGGAAATGATAAATCGCTACATATACAAGTGATTGCAGAAGATTATGAGGGTATTATGGCAGAGGCTGATGCTATTATAAAAAATGTTGATGATAAGGTATTTATTAAAGTTCCAGTGACCCAGCAAGGTTTAAAAGCAATTCGTGCCTTAAAAGCAAAAGGGATTGGGGTTACTGCAACTGCTATTTATACCAAGGTACAAGGTCTTCTTGCTATGGAGGCTGGTGCAGACTTTATTGCTCCTTACTATAACCGTATGGAGAACATGGATATTGACCCAAAGGAAGTTATTATTACTTTCGCACAGATGATTAAGGAATACCATTACTCAACCATAATACTTGCTGCAAGTTTTAAAAATATGGGTCAAGTAAATACAGCATTTGAGTGTGGGGCACAAACAGCGACTATTCAACCTGTACTTCTTCATAATGCTCTAAAAATGCCTGTAATTAAAAAGGCCGTAGAGGATTTTGCTGATGACTGGGAAACTATATTCGGCAAAGGTGTATCTATTGTAGATTTGTAGGACAAAAAAAGTCAACTTGTAAATAATTTTACAAGTTGACTTTTTTTTATAAATATATAGATTCTAGTTGAAATTATACACATCCATGAGTTTGTGGTATATTATTCATATGTGAATTTTCTTAAAATTCAATTAATAAAGAATGCAACAAATAAACAAAAGATGAATATAATAAATAGCATATTGCAAAGCGATTAGAGGAAGGAGAACTTTAAATGGAGATAGATATGAATAGTAAACTTTCTTGTATATTTGTAATATTTGGAGGAACTGGTGATCTTACAAAAAGAAAACTTATTCCTGCTATTTTTAGTTTGATGTATGAGGGGAAATTACCTGATAATTTTACAATTGTTTCTATAGGAAGACGAGAAAAGACAAATGAGCAATATAGGGCTGAAATGTATGAATTTACTAAGAAATTCTCAAGATTTTCTTTAAATAATACCTTATGGAATAAGTTTAGTAAGAAAATTTTTTATAAAAACTTTGATTTTACAACAGATAATGATGGTTATAAAGAATTAGATTCATTTTTAGGAAAAATGGACTCTAAATATTCAACTGGAGGTAAAAGATTATATTATTTAGCTGTTGCACCAGAGTTTTTCGAAGGAATAATCAGAAATTTAAAGAACAATGAGATGGTTATGAAACCCAATGGCTGGCAGAGGATAATGGTTTAGTTATTCAATTTAAAAAACTTCCTGGAATTAATTATTATAAGGAGTTTAATCAAATTGGTCATAATCTTTTAGTTTTAAAAATTCAACCAGAGGAAGGTTTTTTCTTTCAGATAAATGCTAAAAAACCTGGTAATGAATTTAAAATGGAAAAGGTGGAACTTGATTATTGTCAAAGCTGTAAGTATGTCAATGATTCACCGGAGGCCTATGAGCGGCTATTACTTGAAGCAATTAGAAATAATTCATCACTCTTTACAAGGTGGGATGAACTTGAATATTCGTGGAAGTTCATCGAGAGCATTGAAAAAGCAGTAGAAAACATCGAAAAGGAAGTTGAAAATAATATATCTAATTATCCTAATTACTCAGCGGGAACATCAGGCCCAGAGAAAGCAATAGCTTTAATTGAAAAGGATGGCAGACAGTGGTTTAGCACAACACCCAATTAAGGAGGAGTAACATGATTATATATGATATTTCTATGACTATTGAAAAAAAATGGGAGTATATAAAAATAAAGAGGAAAAAAGACCAATAATTAAATTAGAAAAAAAAATTCTAAAGGATAATATTAACGAATCAAGTATGTATATGAATTTACATACGGGAACACATATTGATGCACCATTTCATATAGATGATATGGGTGATACCATTGATGTAATTGATTTAAATAAATTAATTACAAAGTGTAGAGTAATAGATTTATCAAAGGTATTAGGCGGGATAACAAAAGATGACCTTATAGATAAAAATATCCAGACTAGTGAGTTCTTATTGTTCAAAACTAGAAACTCATTTACAGAAGAATTTGAACCAGATTTTGTATATGTTGAAAAAAGTGGAGCCGAGTATCTAGCAGAAAAAGAAATAAGCGGAGTAGCAATAGATTCTTTTGGAATAGAGAGATCACAACCCGGTCATGAAACACACAAAACACTTTTTAATAAGAGCATAACTATAATAGAGGGTGTAAGGTTAAAAGAAATTGGAGAAGGTGAATATTTCATGTGCGCACTACCACTTAAAATTAAAGGAGTAGACGGTGCACCAGCTAGGATAGTTTTAATAAAAGATTTAATGTAGGTAATTAGTACTATATAAGATCAAAAAAATATGAGAGGTAATATATATGATTAATATGAAAGTTGCTGTTATTGCAGGAACACCTGTGGACACTCAAATGGGGATAGAATTTTTAAAATCAAAAGGAATAAAGGCAGTGGGGTATCCGGTATCTACATGCCCCAAAGATCAGTCAATAATTCAGATTTTATCTCCGTTTGAACTTGAAAAGATAATTAATAATATAATTAATAATATAAAATATGAAAACATAAGCACAATAATGGTTTACTGCAATTCCATAAGTGCTGCAGTGGATATGGACAAGCTATCCAAAGAAAATGATATAAAAATAATCACTCCATTTCATGTTTATAAAGAAATTGCTTCTAATTATAATACTATTGGCGTTATGGCAGCTAATAATCAAAGTGCAGCAGGTATTGAAAGAGTTATACAAAAGGTGAATCCTGATTGTAATGTTATTGGAATGGGTATACTTTCGCTCGTTGTTGCTATAGAAAAAGGTAATTCTGCTGGAGAAATAGTTGAAAAATTTTCATTAAGAAATGTTATGGAATTTTACAAGGTTATAAAAGTAGATGCGCTTATTCTAGGGTGCACTCACTTTCCATATCTATACGATGAATTAAAAAAGTATACCTCTTTCCCTATTATCAATCCGGCAGAATTTATGTATAAAATGTTATTTATAAAAAAATAATTTAACCTATTAGTGTTATGATAAAGTTTGCAATGAAAAAATACATAAAATGTTTTTAGAAAATTGTCATAAAGCTTACAAAATCAAATGTAAGCTCAAAATTTAATGAGGTGAATATTATGTGTATAAAAGAAAAAATCAAAGAGCTAAGAAATGAGATGAGAGAAAGAGGTATAGATGCGTACATTGTACCTAGTTCAGATCCACACCAAAGTGAATATGTAGCAAAGCACTATGCTGCTAGGACCTTTATAACAGGATTCACAGGTTCTGCTGGTAATGCAATAATAACACAAAAGGAAGCCATTTTATGGACAGATGGAAGATATTTCATTCAAGCAGAAAGTGAACTTAAGGATACTGGTGTAACACTATTTAAAATGGGAGAAGTTGGCGTACAAACTGTTGAGGAATTTTTGATGGAAGTTCTTGACAAGGGTGCAAAGGTTGCTTTTGATGGAAAGGTTATTTCAATAGAGTATTTTAGAAATTTACAGAAATCTTTAGAAAAGAAAGAATTCTCTTTCAAAGTTGATGAGGATTTAATCGATAAAATATGGAAGGATAGGCCGGCAAGACCTTGCAGTCAGGTGATTTTACATAATATAAGGTTCGCGGGAGAATCAAGAGAGATAAAACTTGAGAGGGTAACTCATGAAATGAAAACTATGGGAGTTAGCTATTATGTTGTATCAAGTCTGGATGACATAGCATGGTTATTAAACATAAGAGGAAGAGATGTGGCATGTAACCCTTTAACAATAGCATACCTAGTAGTAGCAGTTGAGAAATGTTATTTATTTATTGATGACAGAAAAATAGATTCTTTAGTTCTAAACCAACTTGAAAAAGCTAATGTAGAAATAATGCCCTATGATAGTATAGAAATTTTTTTGAGAGAGATTAAAGTTGGAACAATACTTCTTGACCCATCAAAAAATAGCACTTGGATATATAGTGCTATAAATATTAAAATTATAGAAGCTATGGATATAACTACAAGATTTAAAGCTATAAAAAATGATATCCAAATTCAAAATATTAGAAATATTATGATACGTGACGGCGTTGCTATGGTTAAATTTATAAACTGGATGAAAAAAACCATAAAATCTCGTAATATTACTGAAATAGAAGCATCAGATAAAATTTGCGAAATAAGAAAGACAGGAGAAAATTTTTATGATTTAAGTTTTAAATCTATTTCAGCTTATGGAGCAAATGCGTCTATGCCTCACTATTCTGCTACAGAAAAAAATCATGCGACTATTAAGCCAAAGGGCCTTTATTTATTAGATTCTGGTGTTCAATATTTAGATGGAACAACAGATATTACAAGGACTTTAGCAGTAGGTCCCTTAACAATTGAGGAGAAAACAGATTTCACTCTAGTACTAAGGGGCATGATTAATTTAACGATGCAGAGATTTTTATATGGGACTACTGGTTCAAATTTAGATATTATAGCTAGGATTCCACTTTGGAATGCAGGTATGGATTTTAAACATGGAACAGGACATGGAGTAGGGTTCTTTTTAAATGTTCATGAAGGTCCACATAGAATATCTATTGTTCCTAATACTGTTAAACTTGAAAAAGGAATGGTAGTGTCAAATGAACCAGGGGTTTATAAGGCAGGAAAACATGGCATAAGAATAGAAAATTTAGTTGTTGTTCAAGAGGATGAAAAAACCCAATACGGTGGTCAATTTATGAAGTTTGAGACTTTAACTCTATGCCCAATAGACTTAGAAGCTGTAGATGTCACGTTATTAACGCATGACGAAAAGACTTGGCTAAATAATTATCATAGAACGGTGTTTGAAAAACTTTCACCTTATCTTAAGGGGGAAGAACTAGAATACTTAAATGGATCAACAAGAGCAATATAAATATAAAATTAATGAATTAATAAGTGTAAAGAGATGCATTTCAAATTGCATCTCTTTTTTTACAATTTTATTAAAAAGAGTTAACTTTAAGTCATTAATATTGCAGCTTGGAAAAAGACGATTTAAACTTTATGGATACGAATTTCAAGTAGTGGGTAAAATACTTATACTAATAAATAGGAAAGGTGATTAAAATGGGTAAAATAATAGCTTATGTTGCAATGCCACATCCCCCTATACTAATTCCAGAGGTGGGGCATGGAGAGGAAAAAAAGATAAAAAATACATATGATGCTTGTGAGAGCATTGGACGCGAAATAGGTGAAATAAAGCCAGAGGTAATAATTATAGTTACTCCACATGGTGTTATGTTTTCAGATGCTATAGCGATTTCCTTTGAAAATAATATTTCGGGTAGTTTAAAGCAATTTGGAGCACCAAAAGTTTCTATGAAATTTGAAATAGATATGGATTTGACACAAAAAATTATGGAGAAGTCTGATGAAAATAATATACCAACAGTCAAGGTAACGACAAGTAATCTTAAAAGGTATGATAGAGAATATGAATTAGATCATGGCAGTATAGTTCCACTTTATTTTATTAAAGATAAATATAATTCATTTAAGCTTGTTCATATTACATATGGTGGGCTTACCCCTATACAATTGTATAAATTCGGTAAACTAATCAAGGAGACTGTAGAGGAAAGCAATAAAAATGTTGTGTTTATTGGGAGTGGTGATCTTTCTCATCGTCTTAAAGATGAAGGGCCTTATGATTATAATCCATATGGAGAAAAGTTTGATAAGGAAATAATAAATTTACTAACAAGTGGGGATGTAGCAGGGGTATTTAACATAAATTATGAAATGATAGAAAATGCTGGGGAATGTGGTCTAAGATCTTATTATATAATGCTTGGAGCAATGGACGGCAACGAGATAAAGGGCGAACTTCTTTCCTATGAAGGCACTTTTGGAGTTGGATATGCTGTAATGAAATTTAAGCTTAAAAGTAGTGACAGAGACATGTTGGAGGAAATTACTAGTGAGAAAAGAAAAAAACATATGAAAAGAATAAATAATGAAGATTGTTATGTTCGACTTGCCAGAGAAAGTCTTACTCATTATCTGATAGAAGGCAATTTGATGAAGTTACCAAGTTATGTAACAGAGGAAATGACAAATAATAAAAGAGGAGTTTTTGTTTCTCTTAAAAAATTTGGAGTCCTTAGAGGCTGCATAGGTACAATTTTCCCTATAACAGACAGTATTGCAAAAGAAATAATGAGAAATGCTGTTGAAGCGGGAGAAAGTGACCCAAGGTTTAGTAATGTATCATTGGGAGAACTTGAGGATATTGTTTTTTCCGTAGATGTGTTAACCGAACCTATTGAGGCTTTGAAAGAAGAACTAAATCCTAAAAAATATGGAGTGGTTGTGCGAAGTGGGAGAAAGAGGGGACTGCTTTTGCCGGACCTTGAGGGTGTAAATACCATAGAGCAGCAGATAAGCATTGTGTTAAATAAGGCATCAATTTCTCCAACTGAAAATTACTCCATAGAAAAATTTGAGGTTATTAGGCATAAGGGGTATGAAAATGGATAAAGAAGCTTTATTTTATGAAAAACAAGGAGATAAAATAAGATGCAAACTTTGCCCTCATAACTGCCTTATTAATGGTGGCGAGTATGGCAAATGTAATGTCCGTATAAATAAAGAGGGAAAGCTTTACACAATAAATTATGGGGAAATAACTTCCTTTGCAAAAGATCCCATAGAAAAAAAACCTTTATATCATTTTAAACCTGGCAGCAAAATACTTTCTGTAGGAAGTTTTGGATGCAATTTTAGCTGTGGTTTTTGTCAAAATCACTCCATATCACAGGAAAGAGCAAGTAGTGAATATATATCTCCGGAAAAATTAGTGGAAATATGCAGAAATCTTGAAGATAATATTGGGGTAGCATTTACATATAATGAGCCTTCTATCTGGTATGAATATGTATATAATTCAGCAAGGTTATTAAAAGAAACACTAAAACATATAAATATAGTATTGGTGAGTAATGGTTATATAAAAGAAGAACCATTAAAGATGATTCTTCCTTATGTGGATGCTATGAATATTGATTTAAAAGCATTTAATAACAAATATTATAAAGACATGTGTGGGGGACGTGTTAAACCTGTAATGGATACTATTATATTGGCATCAAAGGAGTGTCATATTGAGGTAACTACACTACTTGTAAATGGTGAAAATGACACTAGTGAAGAAATTGATGAGATCTCAGCTTTTTTAGGGTCCTTAAATAAAGATATACCACTTCACTTATCGAGATACTTTCCAAAATATAAGATGAAAAACCCAGCTACAAAGGTGGAGGTAATGTTTGAAAATAGAGAAATAGCGAAAAAATATCTTAACTATGTATATATAGGAAATGTAGCTAATATTGATAACTCAACATATTGTCCAAAGTGCGGTTATAAGGTTATAGAAAGAGATGGAAACAATATTAATGTTAATATAAGCGATGAATTATGCCCAAAGTGTGGATATAAAATTAATCTTTTATTTTAATTCTGTATCTTATTTTCAAATAAGTTTTTTAATTATAGATTATATGGTAATAATTAGCTTATAGAAATGTAAACACATGGTTAACGCCGTGAACACTAGCTTCTCAGACATAGTTAAATATTTAACAAAGTCAAGGAAAAATATTAAAAATTTCAAGTATAAAAAAGTATATTATGGTAAAATGTTATAGTAATTTGAAAAAAAAAATACAAAATGATTTAATATTTTAACCAAAAAATAAAATAGTGTAATTTTGAATTGCTAAAAACGGTGGCATAGATGAAAAAAAATACAAAAACAAAATTACACAAAATATATCGTTTCATTTCTTAAAAAAGTTTCTTATATAAAGAATAAGTATTTTATTCAATAAAAGATTGTTAAAAAAAAAACTATCATTGACTTTTATCCTATTTAATCCTACATTGAATAATGGAAACTAAAATTTATATATAATTCGACAAAAAAGATCTTAGCCTTATAATGTAATTAATTTTTCACTATAAAGGGGGGAAAATTTTAAAAATGGTAAAAGAAGAAGAAGGAATCATAATAGAAATTTCTGAAAACAACATTGCTAAAGTAAAAGTAGGCAGGCATAATGAATGTAAAAATTGTGGCGCATGTCCAGGTGATAGTTCAGTTATAATTGATGCTAAAAATTTACTTGGAGCTAAAAAAGGACAACGAATTGCTTTTCAAATGAAAGAAACAAATATGTTAATGGCAGCGTTTGTTGTATATATAGCCCCTCTTATTTCAGTTGTATTAGGTGTTATTCTTGGACAAGTAATAGCTAAAATATTTGGCCTTTCTGTTCGTGGTTTTCAAATAGGTGGAGGGATATTAGCATTTATATTGTCTATAGTAAATATAAAGTTTTTTGATAAATTTGCTCATAACAATGACAAAATGCAACCTGTTATTACTCGAATTTTATCTTAAGATAAAATTTTTGAGATTTAATATATATATGTATAGTTTACTAGGGTTTAAATATGTTAAAAGAGGTGTGGAAAAATGCTAAAAAGTTTTCGTGGAGGAATACATCCAAATGATAATAAACGTTTTACAGCCAGTATGCCTATTGAAATAGCCCTACTTCCAAGTAAGGTTATTATTCCTGTGAGGCAGCATATAGGTGCACCATGTTCACCCATTGTAGCAAAGGGCGATTTGGTGAAAAAGGGACAAGTTATAGCTAATAGTCCAGCTTTTGTATCTAGTCCAGTACATGCATCTTTGTCTGGTGTTGTTACAGATGTTAACGAATACCCTCATCCGGTATTTGGAAAATGCATTTCTATTGTAATTGAAAATGATGGAAAAGATGAGTGGATAGAAGGAATTCCTGTTGAAAGAGATTGGGAAAAATTAAATGGTAATGAAATTAAAGATATCATTAAAGAAGCAGGTATAGTTGGAATGGGAGGAGCAACATTTCCTACTCATGTAAAATTATCACCACCAAAGGAAAAGAAAATTGATACTCTTATTATTAATGCAGCAGAGTGTGAACCATATTTAACAGCAGATCACAGAATGATGCTCGAGCATTCAGATAAAATTGTTTTTGGTGTAAAAATAGTTATGAAGGTTCTTGGAGTTCAAAAGGCATTTATAGGTATTGAAGATAATAAACCTGATGCAGTTATTGTTATGAAAAAGGCATTTGAAGGAACTACAGTAGAAGTTGTGGCAATTCCAACTAAATATCCACAAGGCGCAGAAAAAATGCTTATTAAAGTGCTTGCGGATAGAGAGGTTCCATCTGGAAGTTTGCCAATGGATGTAGGGGTGGTTGTGCAAAACGTAGGTACTATTGTTGCAATATCTGATGCAGTTGTAAACGGTATTCCTTTAATCCAAAGGGTGACTACAATAACCGGAAGTGCAATTAAACAACCTAAAAATCTTTTGTTAAGACTCGGAACATCATTTAAAGATGCAATAGACAATTGTGGCGGTTTTGTAGAAAAACCAGCTAAAGTTATTATGGGTGGTCCTATGATGGGATTTGCTCAATCTAATTTAGATATTTCTATTATTAAGGGAGTTTCCGGAATACTAGCTTTAACTGAAAAAGATATTAATAATGGAACGCAATCACCTTGTATTCGTTGTGGAAAATGTGTAAGCGTCTGTCCATGTGGACTTAATCCAAGTATGTTAAGCATATTGGGAGAGAAAGATATGTATGAGGAAGCAAAACTTGAACAAAATCTTTTTGACTGTGCAGAATGTGGAAGTTGTGTTTATGTATGTCCCGCTAAGCGAAACATTGTACAATACATTAGATATTGTAAGATGAAAAACAATGCTGATGCTGCAAAAAAGAAGGAGGCACTAGTTAAATGAGTGAAATAAAATTACAAGATAATCTCTTTACAATTTCAACATCTCCACATATACGTGCAGATACATCTATTTCTAAAATTATGTGGACTGTAAATTTGGCTTTAGCACCAGCTGCACTTTTTGCAATTTATCATTTTGGAATTCCTGCTTTGCTTGTATTACTTGCGGGAAGTTTGTCAGCAGTTGGATTTGAGTATGTAGTACAAAAACTTAGAAAAAAGCCAATAACTATAGCTGATGGAAGTGCATTTTTGACAGGATTATTGCTTGCAATGTGTTTACCGCCATCAATTCCACCTTATATGGCGATAATTGGATCCTTTATTGCTATTGTAGTAGCAAAACATGCTATGGGCGGACTTGGGTACAACATTTTCAACCCAGCTCATATTGGTCGTGCTGCTCTTATGGTGTCATGGCCTGTTGCTATGACAACTTGGACAAATTTGAGTGGAAAGGTAGACGCCGTAGCTTCTGCAACTCCACTAAATATTTTAAAACAGGATGGTTACTCAAAACTCATTGATACTTTTGGAAGTGCACCCCAAATGTATAAATCGATGTTACTTGGTGTTCGTAACGGAAGTATTGGCGAGACCTCAACGATTTTGCTAATGCTTGGAGGTATATTTTTAATTTATAAAGGTTATGCAAATTGGGTAGTACCTGTATTTATGATTGGAACTGTAGGTATTTTAACTTGGATATGTGGACCAACAGGTTTATTTACTGGAGATCCGATATTCCATATGATGGCTGGAGGCCTTATTATAGGAGCTTTCTTTATGGCTACAGATATGGTTACCATTCCAATGACAAAGAAAGGGCAGATATTATTTGCTATTGGTGCTGGAGCAATTACTGTCTTAATTAGGCTTAAGGGCGGTTACCCAGAAGGGGTTTGTTACTCTATTTTGTTAATGAACGCAGTTACACCACTTATTGATCGCTTCATGAAGCCAATTAAATTTGGGGCAAGGGGGTAGTGAAAAATGTCAGATGAGAATAATATTAAGAATAAGGTAAATCACGAAAAAAAATATAGTATTTTTCAAATTGCTATGAATTTAACAGTAACTTGTTTGGTTTCAGGTGCGGTAATTGCTGGAACCTATTTTATAACAGCACCAGTTGCATTAAAAACCGCAGCAAAAATCAAGACTGATTCAATGAAGTCATTGGTGGTTGGGGCACAAAAATTCAATCCAATAAAAGGAAAAGCAGAATGGTTTACTGCAGAAAAAGATGGGAAAATAGTTGCGTATGTTGTGCCAGCAGAAAGTAAAGGTTACGGCGGAGCGATAAAAATGCTTGTTTCTGTTACACCTCAAGGTAAAATTATTAATTTTGATATATTAGATAGTAAAGAAACACCTGGACTTGGAGATAATGCAAGTAAAGATCCTTTTAAAAATCAGTTTAAAGGTAAGGAAGTAAAACAGTTAGAAGTAACAAAAGACCCAACAAAAGTCGACCAAATTCAAGCTATGACTGGAGCTACCATTTCTTCTAAAGCGGTAACTAAAGGTATTAAAGAAGCTGTGCAGAAAGTTACACAGTTTGTAGGGGGAAAATAATATGAGAGAGTTATGGGATATATTTAGAAAAGGAATAATTGCAGAGAACCCAATTTTTGTTCTTGCACTAAGTCTTTGCCCTGCTTTAGCGGTAACTAGTAGCGCAATAAATTCATTAACTATGGGACTTGCAGTAATGTTTGTTATTACTGCGAATAATACTGTTGTATCTATTACTAGAAAAATAGTAAATCCTAAGGTACGTGTGCCAGTGTATATAACGTCTGTTGCAACAATTGTAACTGTAGTACAGTTGGTATTACAAGCATATTTACCAGTGTTATATAAAGCTTTAGGTATATATCTAGCATTAATTGTTGTTTTCGCAATTATTTTAGCCAGAGCAGAAGTTTTTGCTTCAAAAAATAAAGTGACACCATCCTTTTTTGATGGACTTGGAATGGGATGTGGATTTTTACTTGCACTTTTATCTATCGGAATAATTCGAGAACTTCTAGGTACTGGAGCTATATTTGGAATAAAAGTACTTGGTGCTTGGTATAATCCGGCACTTATCATGATTTTACCACCAGGTGCATTTATACTTATTGGTTACATGGTTGCTGGTTTTAAAATGTTAACAGAACATATGGAAAAAGTTAAATTGGAAAAAGTTAAACTCGAGAGAGGTGAAATATAATGGGTCATTATCTAACCCTGCTTGCCAGTAACATAGTTGTAAATAACTTTGTTTTAACAAGATTTTTAGGACTTTGTATTTTCTTTGGAGTTTCTAAGAGTTTAAATGCCTCTATTGGTATGGGAATGGCTGTAACTTCTGTTATGACTTTGAGTTCCATGCTAGCATGGGTAATATATCATTTTGTATTGGTACCATTTAATCTACAATTTTTAACAACAGCGGTATTTGTACTTTTGATTGCTAGTTTTGTTCAGCTTTTAGAAATGATTATTAAAAAACATGCATCTACTTTATATAATATGTGGGGTATTTATTTATTACTAATTGCTACAAATTGTATTGTATTTGGTGTACCACTCATAAATGTAGAAAATAACTATTCATTTTTAGAAAGTACGGTAGCCGCTGTCGGCGCTGGTTTAGGGTTTGCTTTGGCAATCGTACTTATGGCAAGTTTAAGAGAAAAATTAAGACTTGCAGATGTCCCTAAAGCATTACAGGGGCTCGGAATCGCGTTTATTTTAGCAGGTATGTTATCTTTAGCATTCCTAGGTTTTTCTGGAATGATATCAGTTTAGAAGGGAGATGAGTGATTAATATGAGTAACATTGAAATCGCAATTGCAGTTGTAGTTGTAATGACATTAGTTGGACTAATGTTTGGTTTAGTTTTGGCTTTTGCTAATAAAAAATTCGCTATTGAAATAAATCCATTGATTCATATTGTTGAAGATATATTACCAAAAGGCCAGTGTGGAGCTTGTGGATTTGCTGGGTGTATGGCATATGCTGAAGCTGTGGTTATAAACCCAGATGTAGCGCCCAATCTTTGCGTTCCAGGTAAAGCACCTGTTGCGAAAATGGTTGCGGAATTAACAGGTAAAGCAGCAGCAGCAGTGGAACCTAAAGTGGCTTTTGTAAAATGTGCTGGTAACTTTAGTAAAGCTGTTAGATCTTTTGAGTATAAAGGGGTACAGGACTGTGTCGCAGCATCATTATTACAAGGAGGACCAAAGGGATGCCAATATGGTTGTCTTGGGTTCGGAACCTGTGTGAAAAATTGCCCTTTTGATGCAATGACAATGAGTGAAGATGGATTACCTATTATTGATAACGATAAGTGTACGGGCTGTGGAAAATGTAAGTCAGTTTGTCCAAAACAAGTTATGGAATTAGTTCCCTTTGGAATTCATGTAGCTGTAAATTGTAATTCAAAAGACAAAGGTGCTGTAGCACGTAAACTTTGCACTGTATCATGTATTGGATGTGGACTTTGTCTTAAAAATTGCACACACGGAGCAATTAAAATTGAAAACAGTTTAGCTGTAGTAGACAGTGCAATTTGTATTTCAGAGTGTAATGAATCTACTTGTTTAGCTAAATGTCCTACAGGAGCAATAACAACTTATATAAAAGTTGTGCCTAAACAAGCATAGAAGAAAAATCAAATAAATTGTAAAAAAAGATGCACCTATTGCTAGGTGCATCTTTTTTAATGATTTTGACTTATGTGTTTCATGTACTTATTTTACTTTTAACACGAAAACATGAGGTGTAAGTCTACCACTTTCAATTTTTATCTCTTGAAGTAATTCAAGTTTATCATTATCTATTAGAACTTCCTTAAATAATTGTTTTTCTATTGTATAAACAAATGCCATTCCCCCTGGTCTAATAAGCTCAGGGATTTTATTTACAAATTCCTGATATAAGTCAGCGTACTTGTTATGGGTGGTGGACTTATTGTCAAATGGCATATTTGTTATAAGTTCATCAAATTGACCATAGGGAATATATTCTAATATATCTTCAGCTAAAAGGTCTATGTCAACATCAGCTAACTTAGAATTAATTGTTGCAGATGATATAGCTGTCCTATATATATCTACGCCTGTTAAAGTTTCAAATTGCTCTAATTTAGCCCTTTCAATAAGCATTGTTGAAACACCACAAAATGGATCTATAACTTTGGCAGTAGGTTCTAACCATTTTTCTATAGATTTTATTACAATAGCTGCAGTTACAGGATTTATGGATGTAGCTAAATCATTTTTTCTATAGTCAAATCTACTATCCTTTGTGGAATACAGTTTTACATATACAGTGCAGAGATTATCTCTTTCAAGTATCCGTACCTCAACTTCATATGAAGAGGGGCTGTTTCTTAAATTTCCACTCGAGCGTTCATCTAATTCTCTAGATAGGTTTTTTACGAATTCTGAGCGTTCGCGGCTTAAATCCATAGTTTTAAATTCAATTCTGTACCCAAAAGGAGCATTAGAATCATTAACATGACACTGATTTAAAAAACTTACAATATTTGCATTTATAATTGCATCAGCTATTATCTTATAATCAAATTCTAAATATACGCAGTCAGCTAAAGGATACAAAAGCTCGTAAAAGGTTCTACAGGTATAAATCTTATCTAAATCCTTTTCGCAGATAAGTATACCGTCATCAACAAGTTTACCATCTATCCATTTATCGTCTAGCTCAGTTAAAGTAAGCTGATACTGATAATTCATAACTGTGAGTAGCATTGGTACGGGAGTTTCAAACCCCTTAAATTCATGACGCACAGTGGGTGATAATTTATCTATAGCTCTTGTAAGTGCAAGCTTTTCTTCATTAATATGTTTATTTGTTGTTACTAGTGAATCATTTTCTTTTAAAGTTTGTTCATTCATTACTACATCTTCAAACATTTTCTTTAATTTTTCTGCATCACTTGCAGTGCCGCAGTTTCCTATTGCAAGAACATATGAATATCTTACAAAAAGTTTATCCTCGGCGGTGTAGGCGTTATATAAAGCATCTAAATATTCAGGATCTCCAAGTTCTCCAATAACACCACATACATTTTTTCGTACCTTTGGATCTGGATGCGAAAGAAGGGCGCTAAGTTTTTGCTTTGAATTACCAATAGTTCTTTTGAACATTCCCTTTGGTTTTTCCTTTTTTAGAATATCACGCATAACAGAAAGTAATACCCTAGGGTTTTCCTCAGTTATTATTTTTGACCATAACATAGGAATTGCATTGTTATAATCGAGGGATAGTTTATTTATTATGGCAGATCTCTGTTTATCATCTGAAGTTTTTAAATTTTCTATGAAAGCCGTTATTGTATCATTTATCTCTATCATTTGTTTCACCTCTTATGTTTAAATTTATTAACTATAATTATATCATATATTCAATTTTTAAAGTGTGATGCTTATTTTTAATAAATAAATTCTGAAAATGGTATTCTTTTAGAAACTATCTGTTAAAAAAGTGTCTACTTACATTAATCTTTAGTTTGTTGTAATGTAATTTGGAGTATACTAATATTATTATAGGATTTAGAATAAAAAATAAATTTAAATTTGGAGGTTCTAAAATGAATGAAACTTTAAAAAACATAAGAAACAGAAGAAGTATAAGGGCATTTCTACCAGACCAACTTAATGGTGCACATGTTACAGAGATAATAGATGCAGGTATATATGCACCAAGTGCTACAAATAAGCAACCATGGCATTTTACAGTAGTGCAAAGAAAAGATATTATAGACAGACTAAGTGATGCTTTTAAAGAAATTGCCGCAAAATCTGATAACGAATATATTAGAAGATTTGCTGATAATGAAAAATTTCATGTGTTTTACAATGCACCTACTGTAGTATTAGTTTCGGGAGACAAAAGTAACCAAGCGGCCTCAGTTGATTGCGCAGCAGCGGTAGAAAATATGCTAATAGCTGCAGAGTCTCTAGAAATTGGTTCTTGTTGGGTTGGACTTATAACTTATCTATTAAATAGCGAAGAAGGTGCAACATTTGTTAAGGAACTTGAAATACCAGAAGGATATAGACAAATACATGCATTTTGCCTTGGATATAAAAAAATTGATGTAACAAATGCACCAGCAAGAAAAGAAAATACAGTAAATTATATAAAATAAGAAAGAGGTATGTATTTTCTTAATGGAAACTAATATATTAATTTTCATTAAGAAAAGTATTTACATATACATAAAAATAATATATAATATAGAAGTTGTCGAACATGCTTCATTAGCTCAGCTGGTTAGAGTACCTGACTCTTAATCAGGGTGTCCAGGGTTCGATTCCCTGATGGAGCACCAATATAAAAACAGATACCTCAAGCGTTTGAGGTATCTGTTTTTTTCTGTTATTAAATTTATGAGTTTCCACTATTAATTTACAACATTAATAAGTTTGTTTTTAATAAGTGATTCGACATTAACAGCTATGAGCTCAATAAGCCTTTGCCTAGATTCAAAACGTCTCCAACCTATATGTGGAGTTAGGATGACATTTTCCATTCCAAACAAGGGATTTGTAGTTTTCGGAGGTTCTGGGTCTTGAACATCTAGTGCTGCACCAGCAATTATTCCATTTTGAAGGGCATAAGTTAAATCAACTTCTTTTATTATAGATCCCCTTGAAGTATTTATAATAAAAGCTGAATGTTTCATAAGTCTTAATTTGTCCTTATCTATTAGATGCAATGTATCAGCTGTTAGTGGGCAGTGGAGGGTGACAAAATCACTCTGTTTTAGCAAATCTTCAAGAGAAACAAAGTGCACATTTGGGTCGCCAAGCGGTTTCTCAGTCCGACTAGATATAAGAATATTCAGTTTAAGAGCTAGAGCAATTTTTATTACCTCTCGTCCAATTGCACCGTAACCACCAATGACTCCAAGTGTTTTCCCCTGTAACTCGAAATGGGGTAATTCTAAGTGTTTAGTGAAATTATTAAAATTTTTCTCTTTGATCATAATTTGTTGCTGAATCATTGATGAACTGAAATTTAAGATGGAGGTAATTACCAGATGAGCCACGGCTTCTGTGCTGTAACTAGGAATGTTGCAGACAGTAATATTTTTTTCTTTTGCAGCTACAATATCAATATTGTTATAGCCAGTTCCGGCTTCGCAAATTAGTTTAACGCAAGGTGGGAATTGAGAAATTAGATCTTTGCCTAGTGTTAATTCCTTCGTAATGATAATAGTCTGATTTTTAACCCGTTCTAAAATTTCTTTAGAACTACTTTCATCGTATTTTGTGATGGTAGCTAGTTTCGATATGGTCGTAAAATCAAGTTTGTTGTCAAAGTTAATTTTTGCACTATTGAGAAATACTACGTTTTCCATATGTACCTCCTAAGATTTAGATTAATATAAATCTTAGTATATTCCTATTCTAACTGGTGGTCAATTGAAGTGAGTATACTTAAGTAAAGTACACAAAAATTTGTATATTTTGTTTTGAATATTAACATATATTATAATTGTATGTTTATATTTAATATGAGTTAATAGTATTTTTATTAAAGAAAATTATGAATATAAATATATTTTTTGAATAAGGGGATAAATTATGTAAATTAATTTGATATAATATAATTATCAAAACATAAATTTAAGGGGGAGAAATTATGATTCCGTACAAGCTGATAATAATAGCCGTGATAGTGGTAGTAATATTAATTCTAATTACTTATGGTATAGGGTCCACAAGTATTGGAACTGATGAAGTAGGTATTGTAGAAAAGTGGTGGAGTTCAGGTGGCTCAGTGCCAGCTGATGGTCTTATAGCACTTAAAGGAGAAGCGGGTTATCAACCAGAAGTGCTAAGGGCTGGTGTTCATTTTAAAACACCTTTTAAGTATAAGGTTAAGAAGGTAAGGCTTGTAACCATACCACAAGGTCAAATAGCTTATGTGTTTTCAAGGTCTGGAGAAAGTTTAGGCGATGGTCAAACTTTAGGTAAGGTTATACCACAAAGTAAGTCATTTCAGGATGTTGTAGCGTTTTTAAATAATGGTGGACAAAAGGGACCACAGAGGCAAATTCTTCGTGAGGGTACTTATGCATTTAACTTAGCACAATTTATTATAATTACGAAAGATAGGGTACACTCAATATTCACTTCAAAGGATGAAACAGCACAAATAGAAACAATGCGAAGTGACTTAGCTAGGGAAAGTGGTTTTGATCCTGTACTAATATCAAGTTCAAAAGTTGTTGATCAATATTCAAAGCAGGATGATGGTAGTCTAATGGAATCTGTATATAATAAAGTAAGCAACAAGGCAGGTAGCCGTGATACTATTGGTATTGTAACTATTAATGAAGGGCCTACACCGGACAATGGAGCAATTATCGCACCTATTGTTGGAGACGGTATAAATAATGAGTTTTACCACAATAACTTCCAGGAACCAGAAAAATTTTTGGCAGCAGATGGTAGAAAAGGTAAGCAGATGCAAGTACTTACTGATGGAGTTTATTTCATCAATAGAATGTTTGCAAGTGTAGATATAGTACCTAAAAGCATAATAGATATTGGTTATGTAGGGGTTGTGGTAAGCTATTTTGGTGATAAGGGTGAAGATGTTTCAGGAACAGGTTATTCTCACGGAGAACTCGTAGAACAAGGTAAAAAAGGTATATGGAGAGATTCTATGATGCCAGGAAAGTATGCATTTAATACTTATGCTGGTAAAGTTGTGCCAGTTCCTACTACCAATGTAATTCTCAAGTGGATTAGTGGTCAAACTGGGGTACACAAATTAGATGATAATTTAAAAGAAATTAGTTTAATAACTAAGGATGCTTTCGAACCTAACCTGCCGCTAACCGTAGTATTTAACATTGATTATAGAAAAGCGTCATCAGTTATACAAAGGTTTGGGGATATTAAAATGCTTATTGAACAATCTCTAGACCCAATGATAGCTGGTTATTTTAAGAATATAGGACAAACAAAGACACTTATTGAATTAGTTCAAGATAGAAGTCAGATTCAACAACAGGCAGCAGATGAAATGACTGGTAAGTTTAAACTATATGATTTAGAGCTACAAGAAGTATTAATTGGAACACCTGCAGCTTCTGCTAGTGATACAAGAATTGAAAAAATTCTTGCACAGTTAAGGGATAGACAAGTAGCTATGGAAGAAATTAAAACAAATGAAGCTAAACAAAAATCTGCTGAAAAGCAAAGAGAATTAAATGAAGCCCAAGCAAAAGCAACAGCGCAGTCAGCACTTACTCAATCAAGTATTGATATTGAGGTAGCTGATAATAAAGGTAAGTCAGAATTAAGGCTAGCAGAGCAATTAGCATTAAAAATGCAGAAACTAGCTGAAGCAGACAAATATAAGAGAACTCAAGAAGCGGATGCTGAAAGATATACTAGAGAGGCTCAGGCAGCGGCGCAGGCAAAAACTATTGAATTAACAGCAAGCGCTAATGCGAAGCAAGTGGAACTTCAAGCAAGTGCAGAGGCATTCAAACTTGAAACAGTAGGTAAAGCGACAGCGTTAAATATTAAGGCAGTTGCAGATGCTACTGCTGAGCAAGAAACAAAGGTAGGTATTGCAAAGGGAACAGCTGCAAGGGCTTTAGTTGAGGCATACGGTGGCCCAGATTTACAAGTTAGGCAAAGCGTTATGATAGCATTTGCAGAGGCATTAAAAATAAGCAAATCTCCCCTTGTGCCACAAACCATAATAATGGGTGGAGTCGATGGAAAAACACCTAATGCAATGGAAGGTATAATGAGTATGGTTCTGGCAAATATGGCAAGTGAGAAAAGTGCAGTAGTACAAAAATCTATAGAAAATATAAATGTTAAAGATGTAATAAAACCACAAAGTAAATAATAGATAAATAAAAAATCCAGCAGAATAAACTATTCTGCTGGATTTATTTTATTTATTAATCTTATGGGAATCCATTATGGTATATCTAACCTATAAAGTTTTGAATTACAAGAAAAGCTTTAATATCTATCTTCTCATTTGAACTTATTAAACTTTTAGCTTCGCTTTTAGATAATAACATAACCTCAATATCCTCATCTGGTTCTAAATAATCTTTTGATAAATCTCCATTGCAAGTACAATACACTAAGGCTACTGATTCATCTGTCATACCAGTTGAAATATATGCCTTAGGTTTAGTCTTATCATAATCAATTTGGATTAAATCAAGGCCTGTTTCTTCCTTTAACTCACGTCTTACAGTAGTTTTAAAGTCTTCTCCATAATCTACAAGACCCGCAGGAATCTCATAAACATAATCATTAAGAGGAATCCTAAATTGCTTTATAATTACTAACTTATTCTCATCAACATGAGTAGCCACTATGATAACAGCATCTATATTGTCTTCTGCTCCATTAAAATAAGTATTTTTTAATGTATCTAAATTTTTTCTAGAAGCTATGGACCAATTTTTAGTTTCTCCAATTTTATTAGTGTACTCTGCATTATAAAGCTTTAAATATTTTGTATCTGCTAGTGTTATAATATTTTTTATACTCATTTATTCATCTCCAATAAAGTTTTACTTTATGATTATATTATTTTTATATAGTTACTCAAAATATTCTAGTTTTAAATTATTTATACAATTTGATGATATCACTTTGTAGGGGAAAAAACAAATAACAGGAATGTTATAATCAAAGCGAAATTATTAATAACACTTACGCGTGTTATCTTGTAGTTTTTATTACAAAAAGATTATTCATACTTGGAAATATTCGTATTAATAGTAATAATAATTATATCTTGGATTTAATCAATTATAGAAATAATAATTAGATTTTGTTATAATGTACATGATTTACAATGCTTTGTGATGTAAACATTATAAATAAATGTAAGTTTTGTGGAGGTGAGAAAAATATTTTATTTTGTAAAAGACATAGAAGATAATGTTATGAATATAAATTGTTTACATGAGGTTCCTTTTTTAGAAGAGGCGATATACAATATGTCCATGGTTAAGATGATAAAAGAATATGAAAATTTAAAAAAATGGTTTATGATAAGTAAAATGGCAAATAACTTTCAGATTAAAGGTGTCGCAGGAAAAGAGTTGGAATTTTTTCTTATAGAAAACATTCCCTTTGAGGATATGGATTATACTCATGATGTCCTACATAATAGAATTAAACAAAGAATGGGGCCTGAATTTGATAAATATGAATATGAATTAAAATTAAAATTAAGTGGGACATGCTCTAGAATTTTATTTAATGCCAAGATAAAATATATTTTAAAAGAATGGATGTAATTCCTTTTTTATTATTTCATTAATTGATTCTAATTATAAAGTTTTTTTTCTAGCATACGATAATGGAATGTGAGATAATAACGTATAAGAAAAAAATTTATTAAAAATGGGTGATAGTGATGGCATTATCTTCAAATATAATTTATAATGCACTTTTAAAACAATATGAGTCTAAAACAAAAACCAATATAGTTTCTGATAACAGCGCAAACAGTGGTTACAATGAAAAAGAAGTGCAGGATTCTGCGTTTCAAACAATGCTTATTCAAATGATGGGTAGTTCAGGTAATTCAATGATGGCAGAGCTTGTATCTAATGCTTTATCAAATGAAAATCCTTATAATTTGGATGACCCCTTAAGTTATATGAGTAATTTCAATTCAACTATGAGAGATGCGACCTTGTCATTATCTAATAATAACAGTGAAAATGCTGTTAATAAATCAAGCCAATTAGGATATGCATCGGCTCAATATGAATCGAATGCTAATCCAGGAGCAATAAGTAATACACCAGGAGATTACGGTGGGAAATCTTATGGAGCATGGCAGTTTTCCTCTAAAACGGGGTCCTTAGATTCATTTATAAGCTCACTTAAAGGAAAAGACAATGGAATTTATTTGAAACTTACAGATGCAAAAGCTAAAGATGGTAATAAATTTGGTGAGAATTTTGATAATGCATGGACTAGTATTGCTTCATCGGACAAAGTTGAATTTTTAAAGTTGCAGCAAGATAATATAAAAGGCAGTTATTATGACACAGCAGCACAAGCTTTAAAATCTAAATATGGGTTTGATATAAGTAAAAAAAGTGATGCTTTAAAAGAAAGTTTGTTATCTACGGTAGTTCAACATGGTGTAGGAGGAACATTGTCTGTATTCTCAAAAATTAATTTAAAAAATACAGATGGTAATATTATAAATGATTTGTATAATGAACGGCAAAAGGTGAACGTTTATTTTAAAGATAGTTCATCTTCTGTAAAACAAAGTGTTTATAACAGGTTTACTAGAGAAAAGCAAGATATGCTTAATATGTTAAACGGGTAGTCCATTTAATTTAGGAAAAAATCCAGTAGAATTTATTCTACTGGATTTTTATATTTTACAAATGATTACGAATTACAAAATGTTAATAACTATTATAAGAATATAATTCAGGATAAGTCAAAGTATTATCAATAAAATAGGATATATGCTAATTAATGCCTTGAATATTAAAAAAAAAGTAAAACATACTATTTATAACACAAAAAATAATAATCTTACAAAAAAATATATTAAAGGGGGAGTAAAATGAGGAAGTTTACAAAAATAACTTCTATATTACTTACAACCGTATTAATACTTATTAACTTCAGTGGGTTAGCTCTAGGAGCACAAGATGTTATTGGCGGAAAAGTTAAGCAGGTTGCGCCCAGTCATTATGTATCTAAGGTAAGTATAAAAAATGATTTGAAAGTAGGGGAAAAGGTATCAGGATTTGAATTAGAATCTGAAAAATGGCTTTCCGATATACACTCGACTGCCATGATATTTAAGCATATTAAAAGTGGAGCTAAACTCATTTATTTACGAAATGAAGATCAAAATAAAGTGTTTTCAATAAGTTTTCGTACACCAGTGAATGATAATACTGGGGTTAACCATATTATCGAACATTCAGTTTTATGCGGTTCAAAAGAGTATCCTGTTAAAGATCCATTTTTAATTATGAGTAAACAATCACTCAGTACATTTTTAAATGCATTTACAGGACCAGATTTTACAATGTATCCAGTGTCTAGTAAAAATAACAAAGATTTTGAAAATTTGATGAGTGTATATTTGGATGCTGTTTTTTATCCAAATATATCAAAAGACCCTAAAATACTTAAACAAGAAGGTTGGCATTATGAAATTAATAGCAAAACAGGAGAGTTAAATTATAATGGAATAGTATACAATGAGATGAAAGGTAACTATTCTTCACCAGAGGTAATTTTATCAAATACTATAAATGAGTCATTATTTAAGAATAATTCATATAGTTTCGACTCTGGAGGTAATCCAGATAATATTCCTGATTTAACTTATGATAAATTTATAGAAACATATAAAAAATATTATGTCCCATCAAATAGTTCTATATATTTATATGGTAAATTGGATATTGAAAATACATTAAAATTTATTAATGATAAATATTTAAGTAAACTTAAAAAAACAACTGTTAATAGTAAAATTAAATCTCAAAAGGGATATAAAAAAGGGGTTGAAAAAATCGCATTATATCCAGTATCTATTAAATCAGCCACTAAAAATATGACTTACCTATCATCGAGTTATATGATAGATAAAGTAGCAGACGTAGAAAATATGTTAGGTTTTCAAATTCTACAGGAAATTATTTTAAATACTAAAGAGTCACCTTTAAGAAGATCTTTATTACAAAGTGGTATTGGAACTGATGTATATGCAAATTTTAATCCTTCAACCAAGCAACCTACCTTCAGTATAATTGCTACAAATGCAAATGAATCACAAAAATATAAATTCAAAAAACTTGTAGATGAAGCATTAGCACAAGTTGTAGCAAAAGGGTTTGATGAAGAACTTGTAAAATCTGTAGTAACTGCTGTAGAACTAAGTATACGTACTCAAAATTCAGATGCTAATAGAGGTATGAATTACATGTCTTCTGCTTTAAATTGTTGGAATTATGATATGAATCCTACAGAATATTTGGAGATTACTCCTGCACTTAACAAAATAAAATCTGAAATATCTAATGGTTATTTTGAAAAGTTAGTACAAAAATACTTATTAGATAATAAATATAATTCATTAGTAGTTGTAAAACCTTCTAATGGATTAAATGAGAAAAAAGAATCAGATTTAAAAAAGAAACTTGAAGAGTATAAAAGATCATTATCACAACCTGAATTAATAAAAATTAAAAAAGATGCTTTAGATCTAAAAAAATGGCAGGGGACTTTGGATTCAAAAGAAAATTTATCGAAAATACCAACACTTCAACGTAAGGATTTAAATTTAAAAGCAGAAGAAATACCAACACTTGAAAAAACAGAAGGCGGTATAAAAGTGATACGACACCCTATATTCACTAATGGTATTACTTATTCTAATTTTTATTTTGATAGTTCAAAAGTACCTCAAAATAAAATGTTATATTTAAAATTACTGGCGAGCATTTTGGGAAATATTAACACGGAAAAATATAATACTGTAGAGCTATCAAATAATATGATGAAATACACTGGAGGAATTAGTTTCAGTTCAACTGCATTTAAAAATAATACTGACAATAATTTTTATACCCCTAAAATGAGTATTTCCGTAAATGCCATTGATACTTTTTTGCCAAATACGTTTGAACTTTTGGATCAAATAATAAATCACAGTAAACTAGATGATAGGAAGCATATGAAAAGGCTAATTAAAACACTAAGAGGTAACTATGAATCTATGTTTGTAAACTCTGGGAGTACATTTGCGATAAATCGTACATTATCATATTTATCAGATAGTGGTAAGTATAGGGATCTAGATTATTTACCTTATTATAATTTTATTTGTGATTTAGATGATAACTTTGATGCAAAATTTGATGAAACGGTAAAAAACTTAAATAATGTTAGTGATATTGTATTTAATAAAGAGGGATTAGTTGTGAGTTATACTGGTAATGAAAAAAACTATGATTACTTTACGTACATTCTTAATGATTTCGGAGCAAGAATAAAGAAAAAAAAATTTCCTGTTCAAAAATATAAATTCAATTATTCAAATAAAAATGAGGCTTTTGTGATTCCGTCACAAGTGCAATATGTGGTCAAAGCTGGAAATATTAAAGGCTCAGGATATAATTATAATGGACATATGAAGGTTCTTGAGAATATTTTAAACAGTGATTATTTATGGAAAGAACTTAGAGTTAAAGGTGGTGCTTATGGTGGTGCTATAAGGGTTACAAAAGGCGAGGTATTACTTTATTCCTATCGTGATCCGAATTTAAAAGAGACGCTAAACACTTTTAATGAAATTGTGAAATTCTTAAAAAATTTTAAAGCAGATGATAAAGAGATGACAAACTATATAATAGGAACAATAGGAAGTATGGATAATTTAGCAGGGCCTTATTCTAAAGGTATGTTAGGTGACAATATGTATTTCACTGGAACAACTCAACATGACGTTCAACGTCTGCGTGATGAAGTATTATCTACTACCCAGGAAGACATAAGAAATTATGCGAATTTATTAGAAGCCGTAATTCAACAAAATTTACATTGTGTTGTTGGTAGCGAGACTAAAATAAATGAAAATAAAGATTTATTTGATAGAATTATAGTCCCTATTAATAAGGCTAAATAATGATGTTTATAAAATACAAAGAGATTTTTATTGTTTATTTAAATTATATTGTAAGTTTTATAAAAATCCAGTGGGATTCCACTGGATTTTTTTAGAAAATTACAGTAAAATTACATAAGGTTATGAAGTAATTACAAATGCTATGTTATAATGTCAATTAATAGTATATTTACATCTAAGGAAGTGTTTGGAAATGAATTTAATTAACAACAGATATAGGTTAATTACAAATTTAAGACAAGATATGATTATGTCTTCATATCTTGTTTCTGATGTGATAAAAAATCATGAGAAAATACAGTTGAATATAATTAATTCTGAATTTGCATCAGAGAGGTTAATAGATTATTATTCAGCTGAATTCATAACGCTAGCAACTATAAAACATCATAATATAAGTAGAGTTTATGACTTTGGGTTAATTCACACCATCGATAATAAAAAAGTAAATAATAGTGAATTTTTTTATACAAATGATTACATTGAGAATACTCAAATTTTAAATGAATTAAATATAGATATAAATAAAGATGAGATTTTAGATTTGTGTATGCAATTATGTTTGGTGATGAATTATTTGCATATGAGAGGTTTTGTTTATGGAGAATTGAGTACTAAAAATATAATGATTACTAGTGAAAATAATAAACGTAATATTATTCTTAAGGATTTACCAACTATAGAAATTCAAAAGCAAGATCATATGAATAATAATATAGGAGAATTAGAATTTAAGGCTCCTGAGCAGATGATTGGTAATAAAAAAGATGTAACAACAGATATATATTCAATGGGGGTTTCGATGCTTGCCCTATGTAGAATTGATGTACAACAAAAATTCAATATACATCAAAGTATTATAATTCTAGAGAATAAGGTTAAAAGGAAGTATAGTGAGGATAGATCGACACTAGATTTTTATGAAAAATTAATAATAATAATTAAGAAAATGACTGAAAAAAATTTAATGAATCGTTACAATAATATAAATGAAATAGTTAATGATATTAATAAACTTTTCAATAAAAAATATAGGGCCTATATAATAAATGAACTTGAAAAACTAAATTTTAACACTAAAATAGTAGGTAGAAATGCTGAAATTACTAAAATAATGGATGCTTATGAGAATTTAATTAACCATAAAACATCAAATAAAATTATACTTGTTCATGGCGAGCAAGGAATTGGGAAAACAAGACTTTTAAAAGAAATTGAGCATTTACTTTATTTTAAAAAAGCTATAATATATTCTAGTTTTATTATAGGAAATAACGAAATCAGTAGTAATAATAGTAGGGCATTTATAGATATTTTGAAGAAAATTGTTTCTATTGCTGATAAGGAAATAATAAAAAGATACCAGAGTGAATTAATTAAATTTATTCCAGAACTTGGAAATGAAAATAATATTAAGGCTTCAGAAAGTTTAATAGGTAATAAAGAAAAATATAGGTTGATTAGTAGAATATATAGCTTTATTGAAGAGGTTATTAAGAATAAACCTACCGTTTTTATTATTGATAATGCTAATTGTTTAAATGAATTTTCATTAGAATTTTTAGAATATATAAATGCTCAAAATAATAAAGAGCAAGATATAATAATTATTTTAGCTTATACCACAGGTGTATTTACTGCAAATAATAAGCTTAAACAGTTATTAAACAGAAATCATTCTAACATGAATATTTATTTAAACAATTTAAAAAATGAAGAAACTATTATTATGATTAAGGAAATACTTAGTATGCCTAATGCTCCTAATATCTTTGGGGAAAGAATCTACTCAAAAACATATGGCAATCCATTATTTGTTGAGGAAACTTTAAAAGATTTTGTAGCCAAAAAAATCCTTTGTATAAATGTAAATAATGGTAAATGGAATACTCCATTCGAAACATTTGATGAAATGCCAATTGCGTCGACTATGGAGCAAGCATTATTAAATCAAATAAAGGAAGTTAGTCAAAGGAGTTATGAAATTTTAAGTACTATAGCTATATTTAATACTGCTGTTTCAATTCAAATTATTGAAAAGTTTTTTGATTACCCTGAAAACACAATAGAATCTGATATTAATGAGTTATGCGCTAAAGGAATTTTGTGCAAAAAAATTGAAGATATGGGTTTTGTGTTTGATTTTTATAATAAGGTCCTTAAAAATCTAATATATAATAGATTAAGTGAAGAAGAACGAAAAGTGAAACATGAATTTGCAGCTTCCATTCTTGAAAATATTTTTGTAGACGAGGGTAGCGAAAATAAAGAAGAGCTTATATATCATTTAGAGAAGGCTAAAGATAAACATAGAATTGCAAAATATTGTATAGAGATTGCAGAGAAAATGAAATCATTTAGAATAATGGATGAAGCAATTTCTAAATATGAAAAGGCTTTTTCAGTTTTATCTGATGAAGAAGATCAAAATAAAAAAGTGCAAATTCTTCTTGAAATAGGAGATATTTACGTAAATACAGGAAACTTGTCAAGTGCTCTGGAAACTTATAAAAAGATATATGGATATTCAATGAATTTAATTGAAGAAAAAACTCAAGTTGATTGTGCAAACAAAATAGCACATATATTTATGAGGAGAAATGAAGTGCAAAAATCACTTCAGTATATAAAAAAAGGTGATTCAATATTGCTAAATATTGAATACATGGAGGGCTACCTTGAAAATAAAAAAAATCTAGCGGATATATATACTTCAAAACAAGAATACGATAAGGTTTTTGACATATGTATGAATTGTTTAAAAAAATGTGGAAATGGTTATATAAAATACAAAGGACTTATGTACAATAATCTTGGAATTATGTATATGGAAACCTCTAGAGTAGTTGAGGCATTAGAGTGTTATAAAAAAGGACTTAAGTATTTTGAAGAAATAAATTATGCGGAAGGTATGTGCCGTTGTTTAAATAACATTGGAGTAATTTATGGAGATCATTATAATGACAGTGAAACAGCAATTACTTATTATAATAAGTACTTAGTAATAGCACAGGAAAATAATATAATATACTTAGAGTTATTTGCTTTAGTTAATTTAGCAACTTCTTACTGTGATAAATTTGATTATGAGGTCGCATTAAAATATTTTAAAGATGTTCTTGAAAAGTCAAAAGCCATAGAATTTGAAAGTAATATATTTTATAGCTATAATTATCTCTCATTTGTTTCTTTGAAAATGGGAAACATAAAAGAATCATATGAATATAATTTACTAGCACAAAAGGAACTTGAGTTATATCCTATTCAAGGTAAAGATATTTCTATTTATTATCAAATGGGGGCAGAATTTTATTATGGAATAGGGAATATTGATGTTGCTTTTGATTTAATTAAAAAAGCTTTAAAGATATATAATAATAATGGTACTATTCAAGATAACAATAGTAAATTATTATTGTTTATTTTAGAAATATATCGAACTGATGGACCTGAGGATATAGAAAATCACCTTAGAAATTTAAAGAAAATGATAGATGGTCATAAGAATAATATAAATAAAATTAATTCATTATATGAAATATGTATAGTTTTATTTGAAAAAGGATTTGAGAGGGAAGCAATTAATTTATTAGAAATTTACTCTTTTAATGAGGAATATAATTTAGTTGAGATAGTCAGTATTAAAAGGTTATATTTAGAAGGACTTATTTTCAAAGGCAAAAGGAAGATAGACAGCTTAATGGTAGCTTTGGATTTATGTAAAAGAGCTAAAAACAAATATTTTCAATGGAGAATATGTAGTGCAATTGGAGATTATTATTTCATGAAGTTTGATTATTTTTATGCAGTAAACTACTATTTGGAAGCTTGTGAGATAATTAAAGACTGTACGTTGCAATTGCCAGAGATTTTAAGAATAAATTATATTAATTCGTGTAATAGGATGAAACCTTTTAATGTAATTAAAGGATTTAGCACACCAAATACTTATAGCAAAATGAGTAATTTGGGACAAGGCAAAATAACCATACTAAACAATGAGGATTTAACAATCCTTTTCAGTTATCATGCATTTTCTGAAATATTAAATAATAAAAATTTTGTTGAATTAGCTCAAAAAATATATAGTTCGATTCTTCCAAAAGGGATTCAAAATATAAATGACATAATTATTAATATGTGTGAGGATCCATTGCAAATATTAGACGTAATAGCAAAACTTATTTCAAGTACAACTTTATCCACTAGAAGCCTAATTGTTTCTGAAGCAAATGCTCGTGAATACTCAGTTGTTGCAACAAGTGATGGGAACAATGATATAAGTGATATAAAACTAATACTGCAAAGAGCGCAGGTCACTAAAAGCCCTATATTAGTTAGTGAAGCATTTAATAACACGCAAAATGTAGACTTAAGATTTATGCCCAGTGGTATGAAATCCATAATGTGTATACCAATAGTAAGAAAGGAACATTGTTATATAGAAAGTCCTAAGGAAGAAAATAGAAGAGAATGTGAGCAATTAAAGCAAGCAAAAATAAAGGGTTATTTATATATGGAGTCCGATAGGGTGCTAAATAATTTTAATGAAGATAGTTTGAATAAATGTTTAGAATTAACTTCATTTATAAGTTTCATTATAGAAAACTATTTACTGAAAATTAGTTCTTCTATTGATAAACTAACAGGATTACTTACCAGGCGTTTTTTAGAGGAAGCTCTAATTGAGAATATAGAGAAAACAAAAGCTTTAGGGGGGGTATTCTCAATAATAATGTTTGATTTGGATAATTTTAAAGGTGTAAATGACCGGTTTGGTCATCAAACTGGAGATCAGGTACTTCGAGATGTTAGTAAAACTGTTTTAGAATCAATCAGAAAAATAGATGTATGTGGACGATATGGTGGAGAAGAGTTTATTGTTGTTTTGCCAGAAACTGATACTGATTCTGCAAGTGACATTGCTCATAGGATAAGAAAAAACATTGAAAACAATAAAATATTAGGTTCGAAAAGAGAATTAACAGTGAGTATGGGTATTGCTACTTTCCCAATACATGGAACGTCTTGGGAAGATCTGGTAGAAAAAGCTGACCAGGCATTATATGAAGCTAAAGCAAATGGTAAAAACAGATACCAAATCTGGGAAGAAAAATTCTCAGGGAGAACTCAGGGGAGCAATAAGCTCTCAGGAATAATATCAGGAAATGTAGTTCAAGATTCAAGAAATGTACTAGCTATGGTAGAGTTAATCGAGACTATTAAAGTAGAGTGTGATTTAAAAACTAAAATATACAAAACACTCGGAAGAATAATTGAAACCACTGAGGCAAAGAATGGTATGTTGTTTATAGTTAATGATAATAAGATTACTGAAAAATATGGGCGAAGGATTTTTAAGGAAAATTGGATTAAAGTTATAGGTTATAGTGAAAGTATAATTGAGTCTGTAATTAAAAATATGCAAGGTGCATGTTTAATTGATTGGGATTCTATAATAGACTATGATTTAGTGACTGGTATGCCTAATTGGAATTCTGCTTTAGTTGTTCCTATAATTAAATCAGGGATTATATGTGGAATACTTTATTTAACTGTTCCGATTAAAGTTAAGGAATTTAAATTTGAAGATTTAAATTTTGTGAATATTTTGGGGCAGCTATTAGTAGGAATGTTATAGTAACATATGAAGGACATAAAGCGTAAGTTTTATGTCCTTCATATGTTTATGGTATACTTAAAAGATTATAAAATTCATGTAACTAGGGAGAAAATATGTTAAAAGAAGATATGATATTACAAATATTTAATGAAGGAACCAGTGGTAAAAATCAATCTAAAGGTCAAAGGGTTCTTAGTAATGATTTGGTTTCGTCTGTAGGTATTACAAATGAAGATAAATTAATATGCATCGAGGGCAATGTAATTTCAGAAAGGCTTTTTAATGAATACCGCACAAAAATTGAGATGGATGCAGATAGGAGAAGTATTTTTTCAACCTTTTGTACCTGCCCAGATTTTGAGACTAATGAGTTTAAAAAAGAAAATTATTGTTGTAAACATCTAGTAGCCACCTTTTACAAAGCATTGGAGGATCTTTCTAATCACCCTCTCTTAAAAGAAGATGATGTGGTAGACATTAGTGTATTTAAAAACAATACCAATGTATTATCTATGCTTTTAGGTGATGAAAAACATAAAGATGAAACTAAAATAGAGGTGTATATAAATAAAAATCAATGGACAAGTGATCTCACAGCGGAGTTTAAAATAGGGTTAAGCTCTATGAACTCAAGTAATCTTTATGTTTTAAAGGATATTAATCACTTTTTATTAGGGTATTATAATAACATTCCTATAAACTATAGTAAAAATTTCACTTTTAATGTTGAAACTCAAAAATTAACCACAAGAGATAAAAGACTTATTGATTTTATTGAAATGTTAAAAACTATGGAGGGATCCCTAAGGTACGTTAGTAAAAGTGAAGGAAAGTATGTAGATGGGAAAAATATAAAAATTCCTAAATATTTAACTAGAGAATTTTTTGATATTATAACAAAGCATAGGGTATATTTAAATGAAGGATTTTTTTATAGACCTTGTGATACAGAAATTTTATATGAGTCTCCGCCACTAGATTTTGATTTGAAAATAATAAAGGATAAGTATGTGCTTAAATCTTCAAGTGGAATGCCAGTATCTTTAGGTTCTAAGAATGATGTTTTCTTATATGGTAGCACTATATATCTTCCAAATTATGAGTTTTGTTACAAGATAAGTCCTTACCTTCAAGTTTTTAATGAGGCAAAGGTTGTAACTATGACAAATCTTGAGGAAGAAAATATATTAAGACGACTGATTCCAGACCTTAATTTTTTATCTCCCAGTGTTGTTTTATCTAAGGCTATAAAAGATAAGATATTAATGGCTAAAAGTCACTTTAATTTTTACTTTAATCAGGAAGGAAAAGAAATTACTTTAACACTCAAGGTTAAGTATGGAACTTTTGAATTTAATATTTTTGAGGATTGCTTTGAAAAAATAATTTATAGAAATTCTAAAAAAGAAGCCCAGGTTGTGTCAATTATAAAAAACTTAGGGTTTGAGCAAATAAAGAATAAGTTTTATTTTCTAAAAGGAGAAGAATATATTTTTAAATTTTTTAAAAGTGATATAGAAAGGCTCCAAGAAATAGGAGAAGTATATTACTCTGAGAACTTCAAAGGCTTAAAATCTTTGGGAACGAAGGGTATAAGCGGAGATATTAAAAGTGGAAAATATAATTATTTCGAAATGGACTTTAAAATAGGAGACATTCAACCCCTAGAAACTAACAATATACTAAGGGCATTTAGAAATAGTCTTAAATATTATAAGCTTAAAAATGGTGAGTATCTTGATTTGGAAGAATTAGAGCTTAATAAATTCTTAAAACTTTTAGATGTGATGGCGATAACTTGTGGTGACAATAATCATATTAAAATACCTAAAAATAAAGGTGTTTTTTTAGATAATTATTTAGAAGATAATAAGATTAGATATATAAAAGGGAAAAAAGAACTAAAAGAAGTAAAAGATAAAATTAAGAATATTGAGAAATTAAACTTCAAACAGCCAGATGGACTATTGGGTAAATTAAGAGAGTATCAAAAACTTGGATACAATTGGTTCAAAACATTAGATTATTTAGGATTCGGTGGGATTTTAGGAGACGAAATGGGTCTTGGTAAAACAATTCAAGCTATCACTTTTATATTATCAAGTAAGGGAAGTAAAACTTTAATTGTAGCACCTACATCTCTCATTTATAATTGGATTAGCGAATTTGAAAAATTTGCACCTAGTTTAAAAGTAGCTGCAGTTAGTGGACCACAGGAAGTTAGAAATGAAATAATAAAGAATATAGAAAATTATGATGTCTTTATTACTACCTATAACCTATTAAAGAGGGATTTAGAAAGTTATAGTGGAATAGAGTTTAATCATTGTATATTAGATGAAGCACAAAACATTAAAAATCCAAACTCTCAAAATGCAACAGCTGTGAAGGAAATAAAGGCAGGTACAAAATTTGCACTAACAGGTACACCTGTAGAAAATTCTCTTATGGATTTATGGTCTATATTTGATTTTATAATGCCTGGATACTTATATGATGAAAAGATATTTAGTGTAAGGTATCATAAAAAGCTTAAGACAAGTCCGGAAATATTAGAAGATTTAAATAGACTTATAAAACCTTTTATTCTAAGGCGAAGAAAAAAAGACGTTTTAAAGGAATTACCTGATAAAATAGAAAAAACATTAATGGTTAGTTTAGATGATGAGCAAAAGAAAGTTTATAAAATATATGCAAATCATGCAATGGAACTTATTAAAAACAAGGTACAAAACGATGAGTTTAAAAATAGTAAGATAGAAATTCTAGCATATATAACAAAGCTAAGACAGCTATGCTTAGACCCCACGGTACTTATGAATGATTATAGTGGTGGAAGTGCAAAAATAGAAGCTTTAGTTGAATATCTTCATAAAAGTATAGATGAGCAGCATAGAGTACTTGTTTTTTCTCAATTCACATCTGTTCTTAAGAATATACAAAAGAGACTTAAAGTGGAGGAAATATCTTTTAGTTACTTGGATGGTGCAGTGCCTGCAGAGAAGAGAATGAGTTTGGTAAAAGCATTTAATGATGGTGGGAATTCTGTATTTTTAATAAGTTTAAAGGCTGGAGGAACAGGTCTTAATTTGACTTCTGCAGATGTAGTAATTCACTTTGATCCTTGGTGGAATCCGGCTGTTGAAGAGCAAGCAACTGATAGGGCTCATAGAATTGGTCAAAAAAATGTAGTGAGTGTAATAAAAATTATAGCAAAGGGCACTATTGAGGAAAAAATTCTGTTACTTCAAGAAGAGAAAAAAAAGCTAATATCAGAGCTTATGGGAGATGAATTATCTAGTGGTGAAGGTTTTGCTGCAATGAGCGAAACAGAGATATTTGGGTTGTTTGAAATGAAGGAATAATTCATATATAATCTTGCATAATGTTATTAGGTATAATGTAATTAAGTAATGCTCACAATAAACTGAGGTGAGATTATGGAAACAAACAATGATATAAAAGAAATGAACAAATTTTTAAAAGGAATACACATGGGAGGTTCTACCTTTAAAGATTATCTTCATAAAACTAAAGACCCAGGGCTTAAAGATGTGTTGGTTCAAATTATAGAATCATTTAAAACACATGAAGAGGCAATTACGAATAGAATTGAGGAGCTTTCCGGAAATGCCGCTGATACCCTTGGGGTAATGGGTACAATGGCGGATTTTCTTGAAAAGATTAAACTTGCACCTGTAAATACAGATGCAGAAGTATGCGAGCATGCAATTGCTGCTATGGAGATGGGAATAAAGCAAGGCAAAAAGTTTATTGAGGAGAACAAGAGCTTGGATGCTAGTCTTATGAGTGAAGTAGAAGGTGTTGTAGCCGATTATGACAATCATTTAAGAAAAATTCAAGAATCAATGCTAATATGTAAATAATAAATGCTCCCACATGTTTTGTGGGAGCATTTATTATTTAATACTTATAAACATACTTTTAAGTGTACTATAGTGACATTTGTACCATTCATTTTCAGGGTCTATTTTATATGCTATTTCTGCAAATTTTAAGGCGTTTATGTTATTTCCATTTGCCATATATACTTCAGAGGTTCCAAAATAGGCGTTGCTTTTTTTGTTATCCACTTCAATGGCTTTATTATATATTTCAATAGACTCTTTGTTTTTATGTAATGATAATAGTACACTTGCTTTACCACATAATGCATCGTATAAATTAGGACTTAGTTTAAGGCAAAAATCAAAATATTCTAAAGCTCTCTTAAAATCATTTAGAATAGCTAAAAATTCTGCTTTTTTTAAATATATGCTTGCATTTCCTGTGTCACTCTCAAGAAGTTTTTCGCAGTAGTAAATGCATTTATCAAAGTCACCAGTTAGATCATGTATATTAACTAACATCCAGTAAGCTTTTGGGTCATCTGGTACTAAACTCAGATATTTTTTTATACATTTTTCTGCCTCATACATTTCGTATAATTCTATATAAGCTTCAGCTTTTATAAAATAAACTTCGGAACATTCACTATTAAGTAAAATTGCTTTATTAAAATTCTTGAATGCTTTTTCGATTTCACCATCATTGAAAAGCCCTTTGCCTTTTTCTATATATTCTTTTATTAGAGTTTCATCTGTTATTAATTTAATACTATTTTTCATTTAAATTCCCCTTCCACGTACAATCTCACATTAGAATTATTGACATAAAATAAAACAGTATACATGTGGTAACTTTGAATTAGAAAGTTTTTCTAATTTAGAAGGGTTTATGGATTAATAAGTAGAGTGATATAGGTTGAAACAATTTATTATTTTAATTAAAATAAACATTTGCACAAAATATTCAACATTAAACAACGCTAAATTACATTAAATGATTTTGTTCATTTTGAACTTACACATAACGACATAATATTCATATTTTATCTTGTTATATTTTTGTTGTATGATATACTAAATTTGTTCCAATACATAACATAGGAAAAAAAAATATTAATAACGGGGGTTTCATATGAAAATTAAAGCAATAATATTATCACTAGTTGTAGGTGCTACTCTACTAGCAGGATGTGGTGCTAAAGAAGTAGCAAAAACAGAGCCAGCAAAAACTACTGCGGTAACAAAAGAACCAGCAAAAGCTGATGCCATAACAGCAGCTTCAATAGTAAATGATCAAACTACCCTTCAAAAATCATCAAGCAAAGAAGGATCTTGGATTGTCTTACTAACTAAAGATTTAACAGTTGATAAAGAAATCGTTTTAGAAGGCGAATTTACAAAACCTGATAAAGCTGATGCAACAAAAAAAGTTCCAGCAGGACGTAAATTAATCCTTATGACTAGAGATGCTAAAAAAGTAACAACTGGTACTTTTACCTTAAAAGCTCCGAAATTAACAGTTAAAAGTTTAAATACTACAATGGAAGGTGGAACATTTGTAGGAGACGTATATGTTCAATCTAAAGGATTTGCTTTAGAAAAAATTAAAATACAAGGAAATCTTTATTTCGCCACAAAAGAACTTAAATCTGCATTTAAATTAAGCGAAGGTTCTTCTGTAACTGGAACTACGGCTGTAAAATAATAAATTAGATTGTCTACTTTTAAAAGTGGGTACTTATATATATACAAGATCAGCCAATTCATTAGAAATTAATGGGTTAGCTGATTTTTTATTATCTTTAATATTATTTAAAACCTATTATTACAATAAATGTTAAAATTGATACATTTATATAAAAATTTACGGATAAAGTTAAAGTTATCTATTTTGTTCATTTTGTAATTACAAATAACAACAAAATTGTAATATTACATCTTGTTATATTTTTATCACGTGTGCTATACTAGACCTGTTAGTCAAGATGTAAAGCAATACAACATTAATAAAAATTATAATTGGGGGTATTTAAATGAAATTTAAAGCAATAATGTTATCATTAGCACTAGGAGCTACTTTATTAGTAGGATGTGGTTCTAAAGCAGCAGCACCAGCAACAACAACACCAGCACCAGCAGCTACAACAACACCAGCAACACCAGCTGCAACAAATCCACCAGTACCAGCTGATGTTGTGACAACAGCTTCAATAGTAGGCACAGAAGCTGCTTTCCAAAAGGCAGTAAGTAAAGATGGATCTTGGATTATAGCAACAGTACAAGATTTAACTATTAGTAAAGAAATTGTTTTGGAAGGTGCATTTAAAGATGAGGCTAAAGCTACTGCACGTACAATAGCACTTTATGCTCAAGATAAAGCAGGAAAAAAATCAGCTTCATATACTGTGACAGCACCAAAATTAACAGTTAAGAGTGAAAATACTACAATCAAAGGTGGAACATTTAAAGGTGATGTATATGTAGACGCTAAAGGATTTACAATTGTAGATGGTAAAGTAGACGGAAATGTTACTTTTGCAACCGAAGCAATTAAATCATCATTTAAACTAGGTACAGGTGGATCTATAACTGGAACTTCTGCAGTAGTAAAATAATAAATTAGTTTATCTACTTTTAAAGTGGGTACTATAACATAAAAGATCAGCTAATTCATTACAAGTTAATGGGTTAGCTGATTTTTTAATTGCGTGGAAAATAAAATTTTTTCATATGCACTTTCGTAAAACTCTTTTTATTATAATCAATGTCTGATATACTTAGATAGTTTGTATAAACATTTAACAAAAATATTTTAAATTAGAAAGGTAAATAAAAATGATAAAGTTTAAAAAATTAGGACTAAGCGATGATATTTTAAGTATGATTAAAATTCAAGGAATAAGTGAGCCAACGGAAATTCAAGAGCAAAGTATTAAATTAATAAAGGATGGCAAAGATGTCATAGCGGAGGCACAAACAGGAACAGGAAAAACACTTGCGTTTTTATTGCCAATGTTTGATAATATGTCAGCTGATATAAATACTATTCAAGGATTAATAGTGACACCAACAAGAGAGCTAGCACTTCAGATAACTCAGGAAGCTAAAAAGATTGCAGGAGTTAAAAACTTAAATATTTTGGCAGCTTACGGTGGCAAAGATATAGGTGCGCAACTAAAAAAATTAAAGGAAAATATTCATCTTGTTATTGCAACTCCAGGAAGACTATTAGATCATATTAGCCGTGGTACGGTGAAACTTGATAACCTTAAGACATTAGTATTAGATGAAGCAGATCAAATGCTTCTTATGGGATTTAAAAACGATATTGAGGCTATTTTAGAAAAAACATCTAAGAAGAGGCAAACTTTATGTTTTTCAGCAACTATGAGTTCCGAAGTAAAAAAAATGGCATACAAATACATGAATGATCCTATAGAAGTAATTATTAAAAAACAAGAAACAACCCTTAAGAACATAAAACAATTCTTAATAGAAACTACAGATAGAAAAAAACAAGAAGATTTATGTAAGGTAATGGACGAAGGCAATCCCTTTATGGCCATTATATTTTGTAGAACTAAAAGAAGAGTTGATGATCTTGAGGTAGCTCTTTATAAAAAGGGATACAATTGTAAAAAGCTACACTCTGATATTACACAATCAAAAAGAGAAAAGATAATGAAAGAGTTTAAACATTGTGATATTCAGTATTTAATTGCCACAGATGTAGCATCCAGAGGGCTAGATATAAATGGAGTTAGTCATGTTTATAACTACGATATACCTGAAACTGCTGAAGCTTATATACATCGCATTGGAAGAACAGGAAGAGCTGGCGAGGATGGATACACCTATTTATTTGCAGCACCCAAAGATAAATTTCTTTTAGATGCTATAGAAAAGAAAATTAAAGGAAAAATTCCTAGAAAAATTTTAGAGTAAATAAAAAACTTAAGGCTGATTACATCAATCATCTTTAAGTTTTTTTATTTACTCATATTTAAGTTATAATTTTTAGTTTTACTATACGATTTTTACTAGTGTCTAGTATAATGAATTTTGTATCGTTAAAATTTATTGTCTCACCTGTGGCTGGAAGTCTTCCATGTATTCCTGTAACATAACCACCTATGGAATCAAAATCATCTGACTCAATATTAAGGCCTATCATTTCATTAACCATGCTTATTTTTGTATCACCGTCAACAATGAATTCATCTTCTTTGATAACTTCTATTTTATCAGTGTCATCGTCGTATTCATCGTCTATATCTCCAACTATTTCTTCTACTAAATCTTCAATAGTAACAAGTCCAGCAGTACCACCATATTCATCCAGCAAGATTGCTATTGGTACTCGTTTTAAACGCATGTCTGCAAATAAATCAACAGTACTTTTAAACTCGTAGGTAAAGTACGGTACACGCATATGTTTCTCTATACTGAATTCTTCTTTTCCATCTTCGAAGAAAATTAAATCTTTAATATATAAAACTCCAATAATATTATCAACAGTGTCTTCATATATAGGAAGTCTTGAGAATTGCTCTTCCCTGAAGATTTTTATTAGTTCTTCATAAGTTGAGTTTGCATTTGCTACAATCATATCAGTCCTTGGAGTCATAACATCTTTTGCTTGTGAATCTCCAAATTCAAATACATTATAAATCATTTGCTTCTCTTCGCCTTCTAAAACCCCTTCCTCATGGCTTACATTAACCATAGTTTTTAACTCTTCTTCAGTAATAAAGGGCCTTTGCTTACCGACTTCTCCGCCAAATATTTTTATGATAGTATTTGTTATATAAATTAATACCATAGTAATTGGACTTAAAATGAAGGTAATTACGCTTAGTGGCCGAACAAGACTTAAAGAAACTTTTTCGGAATTTTGTGCAGCTAATGATTTTGGTGTTATTTCCGCAAAAATCAATACAAGAATTGTCATTATAGCAGTTGCAATACCAACTCCAGAAGCACCCCAATAATTAATTGCTAGAGAAGTTCCTAGTGCTGAGGCACCAATATTTGCAACGTTATTTCCTACCAAAATACCGGTTAAGAGTTTACTTGGGGTTTTAAGTAATTTATTAATTAAGTCAGCACCTTTAATTTCTGAATCTACCATATGTCTTAATCTAATTTTGCTCAAAGTCATTAGAGAAGTTTCAGAGGCAGAGAAAAAGGCCGAAAATAGTAATAAAATCACTAAAGATATAATTTGCCACGTACCATCGGGGTCCATAATATTTTCACACTCCTTAAGAATAGAACATAAGAAAATTATATCATAAAATGAAAGATAGTTAAATAAATTTATCATTTACGTTTTAAATAACTGTATTTCATTGTATATACTTAGTTAATATGTAAGATGAAACTTTAATGAAAAGTGGTATTTAATATGGTATCATATATTGTGTGCATTTTTTTATAATGGTACTCTAATACAGTGAAGAAGGAGTTAATTTATGGTAGTAATTAAGCCTCATAGAATAAAACTATTTATTTTACTATCAATAACTTTAATTGTGTTTGTTACAATAATTAAAGGAAGTAGTGAAATTAGCCACACAAAAAAGAAAATACCCTTAGCAGAAAAGGGGGTATTAGATTTAAGAAATTGGGATTTTAAAAAGGATGGTATGATAAAACTTAATGGTGGATGGGAATTTTATGATAATAAATTGCTTTTACCAAAGGATTTTGCGAATACTCCTGCGGGAACTAGTAGTTATAGACATCTACCTGATGTTTTAAAGCAACAGGAATATTGTACATATAGATTGAAGTTGCTTATGAATAATAAGGAGGAGCTTTATTCAGTAAAGATAGGTTTTATCCAAAGTGCGTATGAACTTTGGGCTGACGATAAATTAATAAACTCTGTAGGACAAGTTGGCAAAACTAAAAATGAAATGATTCCACAAAAGGACCCAACTATAGACTCTTTTTATGTGAAAAATGGTGAAATCTATTTAGTCCTTAGAGTTAGTAATTTTTATAATAAATATGGACATATAGATACGTTAGTACTTGGGAATTCAGAAAAGATTACAACTATAAGAGAGAATAAATTAGCACTGAGTTTATTTATTTTTGGATGTACCATTATGGCTGCTATATTCAGCTTTGGAGTATTTGTTAATAGAAAAAAAGACAAGGGTCAATTATATTTTGCAATAGTTTGCGTAATAATTGCCATTAGGACATTATTTATTGGTAAAGAATTTCTAACCCCACTATTACCTGACCTTAATTATATTTTAGCTGCAAAATTAAAACTTTGGACATTTTATGCATACATTCCATTCATTATGTTGTTTATAGATAATTCTTACAAAAAAATTATGTCACATAAATTAGTGAAAATATCTAATTATTTAGCTTTGGTATTTACTTTGATTGTGATTTTCATTCCAGTTCAGTATTATTTATACTATATAGCACCTTTTGAAGCAATAGCTTTAACATTGATATTTTATATGATGTATACAATTTCTGAAATATATATACAGAGGCAACAAACTGATTTTATAGTTGTGGGAGGAAGAGATTGGAAGAATAATTTCATGAAGATAATAAGGGTGCCAACTGATTATATGGTTGTGGTAGGGCTGTTTGCATTATTTATCACAAGAATTAACGATATCTTGTATGAATACAGTATCATATTAACAGATTCATTTACATCACAAGGTATATTATTATTTATTATTGTGAATTATTATGTTTTAGCAAAAAGGCAAGCTAATGAACTTTCTAGAGTTGAGAATAGTAGTGCTAAACTTAAATCTTTAAATGACTTAAAAGATGATTTTCTTGCTGTAACTTCTCATGAATTAAAGACTCCATTAAATGGGATTATTGGATTAACTGAAGGAATAGTTAATAATAAATATTCTAATATAGATATTGAGCTCAGGGAGGACTTATTTTTGGTAAATTCTAGTGCTAAAAGATTATCTAACTTAGTTAATGATATGATGATATTCTCTAAGCTTAAAAATAATCAAATTGTTTTACATACTAAAGCTGTTAACATTAGCAATGTGGTAGAGATGGTAATAAAATTTAGTGAAATGTCAATTAACAATAAAAATGTTGTTTTTAAAAACTTTATAAATAAAGATACACCTTATGTGTTTGGAGATGAGGATAGAATACAGCAAATTTTATATAATTTATTGAGTAATTCTATAAAATTTACACATGAAGGGGAAATAATATTATCTTATGTTGTAAAAAAACCTTTTGTTGAAATTTGTGTTGCAGACACCGGAATAGGAATTCCAGAGCATGAACTTCATAAAATATTTAATAGATATGAGCAGGTGGATGGAATTTCAGAAAAGTACGGAGGTACCGGAGTAGGGCTTTATGTAACTAAAGAACTTATTCAAATACAGGGTGGTACCATTAATGTTTCTTCAATTGTAGGGGGTGGAAGTAAATTTATTTTTACTCTTCCAATATGCACTGAAGAAGAGCTAAAGAGTAATCTTCATGAAAATCTTTATAATAAAGATAATGTAGAAACTGCAGAAATTCTAGCAACGTATTCAAAACATCTAGAGATAAAACCTAACATAGTAAGTGTATCTATGGAGAATGTTAGAAAAATTATTAATGAAAATATAGATTCAAGTAGTAAAGATAAATACAAAATTTTAATAGTTGATGATGAGTACGTAAATCTTAAGGTATTAAAGAATTATCTATCAAATGGAACTTTTGAAATTTTAGAAGCATCATCAGGCACTGACGCATTGAGAGTAATCGATGAAAATGTAGATTTAGATTTGGTAATTCTTGATTTGATGATGCCTGATATTTCAGGGAATGATGTGTGTGAGATTATTAGGGAAAAACAATCCATTTTTGAACTTCCAGTGTTAATTATGACTGCTGATAGTAGTGTAGAACATTTAGTTCTGGCATTTGAGTGTGGTGCAAATGATTATTTAAATAAACCTTTCAATATGCATGAACTGCTTTGTAGAATAAATACTTTGATAACATTAAAGCATTCAGTAAAAAAAGCCCTATCATTAGTACATGAGCTTGGAATAGCCAAAAATCAAGTTGAAACTCTTAGCGTGCAAAATGCAGAAGCCACTAGGCGGGTAGAAGAGCTTATAGCATATGACAAGGTGAAAACGGATTTTTTAACTAATATGTCACATGAACTTAGGACTCCTTTAAATGTAATTTGTAGTACAATACAATTGTTAAAATCCTTGGACGGATCAAAAAAATTAGGTGAAGAAAAAATTAAATATTATATTAATATAATGAATCAAAATTCTCTAAGGTTACTTAGACTTATTAATAACATAATAGATACAACTAAAATTGATGCAGATTACATAAGCCTTAATTTGAAAAATGGCGATATAGTATATGTTGTTGAAGAAATATCGCAATCTGTAGCTGAGTATATAAAAAGTAATGGTATAACCCTTATATTTGATACTGATGTAGAGGAAAAAATAATTGCATTTGATGAAGAAAAAATTGAAAGAATTATGTTGAATTTATTATCCAATGCAGTTAAATTTACTAAGAGAAATGGAAGCATTTTAGTTAATATTTCTGATGATGTAGGGTTTATTGAAATATCTATAAAAGACACAGGTATAGGGATTCCGAAAGGTAAGTTAGATTTTATTTTTGAACGTTTTGCACAAATTGATAAATCTACATCAAGACAAAATGAGGGGAGTGGCATAGGACTCGCATTAGTAAAATCCCTTGTAGAAATGCATGGAGGTAAAATTAGTGCGTATAGTGTAGAGGGAGAAGGAAGCGAATTCATAATAACTCTACCAGTTAAAACAGTTGATAGAGAAGAGGAGGAAAATAATCTTAATAATAAAGAGGTGTTTGAAAAAAATTATGAACAAAATCTATCAATAGAATTTTCCGATATATATAAATAGATTTTATGTTTCTATAGAAATATAGTTTTATAAGGTAACTATGTGGGAACAATATAAATAAAACTAATTTAAGTTAACTATTTTACAACTTTGATGTATAATAATATATCGTATTATTATTAGTAGTATATTACCATTATAAAGTATCTAGTTGGTAACTAAAGTTCAAAAAAGTATCTACTTGCAAAAAATATGTTAACAGTCTAAAATGATACATGAGAGCAAGAACTGATGATATTTATGGTATATCCTAAGGGGAAAGGTTGAGATTATGATTTTTAAAAGGCTTATGATTGAAGATAAAAATGTACTTGAAGAATTTATATATCCATATAAATTTCTAAGTTGTGAATATTCTTTTACAACTTTATATATATGGAGAGAAGCTTGTGATATCTGTTTTACTATTCATAAAGGTGCTCTAATAATAAAGAAAAAAGATTTTGAGGGAAGATACTATTTTATGCAACCTTTGGGTTACAGCAAGGAAAATCTTAAAGAAATAATAGATGAACTAATGGATTATAAAACAAAAGATAATATGGACTTCTTGTTCAAGGACCTAGATGAGGATTTTATGGAAGAAATAAAGAAAATATATGGTGAAATTCATGGTATCTGTATAAAGGAAGATAGAGATAATTTTGATTATTTATATGAAACCGAAAAACTTATAAAACTTTCCGGAAAGAAACTTCATGGTAAAAAAAACCATTATAACTCCTTTGTGAAAAATTACAATTATGAAATTAAAGACATTAAGGAAGTTGAAGTAATAAGAGATGTTATAGTAGCAGCAGAAAAATGGTATGAAAGCAATAAAGCTGATTATATACTTAATTGTGAATTGCAGGGAATAAAAGATGTTCTGAAAAATATGGAAATTGTAGATACAAAAGGAATAGCTGTATACGTAGATGGAAAAATAGTAGCTTTTAGTTTAGGTGAAAAATTAAATGATAATTTGGCAGTAATCCATATAGAAAAAGCAGATGTGAAGTATAGTGGAGTATATAGTTTTATCAACAAAACTTTCATAGATAGAAATTTTAGTGATGTTAAGATAATCAACAGAGAACAGGATCTTGGAATAGCAGGTCTAAGGAAATCAAAATTATCTTATCATCCATTTAAATTAGAAAAAAAATATATCTTTGGTTTTAATAATATTTAATGACATCAAATAAATAGACTAGCATTTTGCTAGTCTCTTTATTTGAAGGGATCTTATGCTTTGTTTAAAATAAAAATAGGAAAGGTGATAGAATGAAAAATCTTTTGCGTGGGGAAAAAATAAATCTTACTTCTATAAATGAAGAAGATATTTCGGAATTTGAAAAGTGGCACAATGATGTATCTTTCATGCGTAATTATGATGTAGTAAGCGCAATTCCTAAAAATATGGAAGATATAAAAGATATAATTAGTGATATAAGAAAAAGCAATACAGCGTATATTTTTGGTGTGAAAGAACCTAAGCAGCAGAAATTAATTGGAGTTACAGGATTTGAAAATATATCTTGGAATAATGGAACCGCTTTAATATATATAGGAATCGGAGAAGAAAAAAGTAGGGGACAAGGGTACGGCACGGAAGCTTTTAAATTAACAATTGAGTTTGGATTTGAGGAACTGAATTTTCATAGAATATATCTTACTGTACTTGAATACAACGAACCAGCTATAAAGTTATACGAGAAATTAGGGTTTAAAAGAGAAGGGGTTTACAGAGAATTCATACATCGGGATGGCAAACGTTATGATATGTATTTGTATGGTTTGTTAAGACCTGAGTGGGAAGATTCGCTATAAAAATACATAAAAAAACACAGTAGATAAAATAAAATTTACTGTGTTTTAATATTATTAGCTGGTAATTATTTTTTATTGTGTGATCTCTTTTTCTCATTTCTTTTATTAAATTTATCATTATCAGCTATATCAGGAGTACTGCGGACATTATCCATTTGCGTCGTGATAGGTATGTTCACCAAATCACTGTTTATAGGATAATTTAAAAAATCTTTTTCATTTGATTTATTTTCATTTTCAATATTGTGGTTATTCATAAATAAACTCCTTCCGAATAAAGTGATTTTCTTTTTATATATTGAACATAGTTTGCCCGTTTTATTGAAAAATATAAAAGTATTAATTTTATTTATTAGTTATTATAGATTTATTTATATATACTTAATAACATGATTAAATACATCTACAGATTTTTACTATATTGCAAAGAATAATTATACATTATAATGGTTAGTGTTAAATAAAACCATCGTTTTTACAGAAATTTTATGATATATTTATAATTATAAATATATCGTTGATAATGAAATAGTTAATATATAATGTAAAATTAAAAAACAATCAAAAAATTATTCTAGGTTGACAATTTTTTAGTTGATGTTTTGTTTTCACCGCAATAATAAAATGTTTTAAGGTAAATAATTGAGGAGGTATTGTTTTATGAATCAAGTCAATAACATTAAGGAGCCAGGCAAAATTGAGCTTAAAAGGGAACTTGGCCTTGCCGCAGCAACTGCAATAGTCGTAGGTAACTGTATAGGTTCAGGTATTTTCACCTCTGCTGCGTCGCTAGCTTCTGCATCAAATCCTAAAACTGCTATAATTGCTTGGGTAATTACAGCTATTGGGTCACTTCTTATTGCATTAAGTTTTGCAAATTTAGGAACTGCTATGCCACTTACGGGTGGTCCTATTGTGTATACTAGAGCAGCCTTTGGTGATTTTGCAGGATTCCTAATTGCATGGACCTATTGGGTAGGCGCTTGGGTTGGAAACGCTGCTATTATTACTGCATTTATGCTTTATTTCACTTACTTTTTCCCTGGTGCAGCGGATCCAATGTCTGCGTTCTTAATTACTTCAGGCGTATTATGGTTTTTTACCATTATAAATATTCTTGGCGTAAAAGGAGCAGGTATGATTACAATTGTAACAACAGTACTAAAAGTAGGTGCATTAGTAGTATTTGTAGTAATTGCAGGTATTCATTTTAATCCCTTAATGCTTAGCACTGTTTCAAGTGCTAAGGTTTCGGGACTTAGTACTCTGCCGGCAGCAATTGCAATTGCGCTGTGGGCTTTCGTAGGAATCGAAAGTGCAACAGTACCTGCAGGAGAAATTAAAGATCCAGAAAAAAACATTAGAAAAAGTACTATATATGGTACTTTAATTTCAGCAGCTATATATTTAATTGTTTCAATAGTTGCTATGGGTGTTTTAGACCAAGCAACATTAGCTAACTCAAAGGCTCCACTTGCAGATATAATCAATGCAGCAACTGGTGGAACTTGGGGTGGAAACTTTATAGCTATTGGTGCTATAATATCAACACTAGGAGCAACAGCTGGCTGGATATTAACAACTGCTAGAAGTTCATATGGTGCTGCTGAAGATAAATTATTTCCAAAAGTATTTGGAAAAATACATCCTAAATACAAAACTCCTGTGGCGTCACTAGTAATAAGTGGTGTTGCAGCTAATTTACTTCTTATATTAAATTACGTAGGTTCATTAAATGCAGCATTTAACTTTATGTTATTACTTGCTACATTGGCATTCTTACCTGCTTATGCTTTTTCAGCGGCAGCAGACATAGTGCTCTTAAAACAACATTCTGAAAATTTTAATATTTGGAATTTCCTTAAGAATTCATTTGTTGCATTGCTTGCTTTTGGATATACTATTTATGCAATATACGGAACTGGTGCAAATGTTGTAATGTATGGTTTTATACTAATGCTTGCAGGCATCCCAATTTACTTATACATGATGCTTCAAAACAATAAGGAAGACAAAAAGGTTGATAATCTAAGAAAAAGAATGCTAGACTAGATGAGTTAAAGTATTGTGGTAAATAATAATTAAACAAAAACGTCTTTGTAATTGATGAAATTACAAAGGCGTTTTTATATTATATATAAGGATTAAAGGCAGGTTTAGCTAGTATTTGGTTATCCCTAAAAACTGATTTTGATAGTTAACAACACTTTTAAGGTTAATGAATGTTTCTAGATATGTAGGTATAATATGAATATAATCAATTACAAACGTATACAGCAACCGTATACAAAAAAATATACTGTTTATGTAAACGTATAAAAAATCATAAATAAAGTACATACAAGATTAATTTAATTATACAAAGGAGGAATACGAAATGATTCGTAAATGTATTGTTATGAAAGTATTTAGCGGTGTATATGATGAGTACAAAAAACGTCATGATGAAATCTGGCCTGAGATGGTGGAGATGTTACATCAATATGGTGCAAAAAATTATTCGATTTTCTTAGATCCAAAAACAAATAACCTAGTTGCATATTTAGAAATTGAAGATGAGAAATTATGGAGTGAAAGTTCCGAAACAGAGATTTGTAAAAAATGGTGGGAATATATGAAGGATGTTATGGAAACAAATGAAGATAATAGCCCAGTTTCAATTGAGTTAAAAGAACTATTCCATTTAGAGTAAAAGAAAAGGAGGAGAAGGTCAAATGAGTAATAAAGAAGAAAAGCAAATGAGTGCTAAGGAAAAAAACAAATTAACTTGGAAAACAACTATTTCAGCATCTATGGCAAATTATATTGATGCAGGTTCTATAGTTGCTGGAGCTGCAGGTTTATCACTTTGGACAAAATATCTTCATATGACTGATATGAAACTTGGATTATTAAGTGCTTTAAGTTCGAATGCTGTTTCAGCAGCCATTGGTGCGTTAATTGGTGGTTATATCTGTGATAAATATGGTCGTAAATTGGTTTATAATTGCTCTATGTTATTTTATATGTTCGGTATGTTATTTATTATCTTTTCACAGAATTTTGGAATGATGTTAACTGGATATATAATCGTAGGATTATCAGTTGGTGCTGATATTCCAGCTTCTTGGACTACTATTGCTGAAGGGGCTCCTGCAAAAGAAAGAGCGAAACATTGTGGTACAGCGCAACTTGCATGGTCAGCTGGTCCAATTATTGTTTTGATTTTATCAGTAGCACTCGGAAATCTAGGACTACTTGGTAGTCGTATAGTTTTTGCACATTTATTTATAGTGGCTCTAATCACTTGGTTAATAAGAAGAACATTGCCAGAATCTGAGTCTTGGATAGCTCAAAAAGAAAAAGAAAAACAACTTACAGCAAAAGGACAATTTCAAAAAGCAACTATTAAAGATATATTAAAACCTGTAAATTTTAAATCGATATTGTTTTTACTTGGTGTATATTTATTTTGGAACTTGGCAGCAGGTACAATGGGGTTCTTTATGCCATTAATTTATCAAACAGTTGGTGGGGTTTCAGCACAAACGGCTAATCTACTTCAAGCAGTATTATTCGGATTTACAGCTATCGGTACTTATTTCATTTTCATGAAATTAGGAGATAAAGTAAGCCGTAAATGGTTATATGCAGCAGCAGCTATAATGGCAATTGGGGCATGGTCAATATTCTTATTACCAGCATCAAGTATGAAACCTAGCATGCTTGTAATATTTGTTATTGTAAATGGACTTTCTTTTGGATTTGGTGCACAACCATTCTATCAACTATGGGCTAGTGAACTTTTCCCAACAAAATATAGAGCTACTGCTCAAGGTGTAATGTTCTTTGTAGTACGCATAGCACTTGGAATATGGAGTTTTATTATCCCAAGTATTATGAGCAAGTTTGGTTTTCAATTGGCAGCAGCATTCATGGTAGGATTCCTTATTATTAGTGCAATAATTGGTGTTGTATTTGCTCCCAATACTTCAGGTAGGACACTTGAAGATATAGAAAAAGAACGGTATGGCGAAATGACTCTATAATTTATATTAAAATGATTTTTGTAAAATATAATCACCATCAAATTTAAAGTGTAAGACTAAATTTATAAGGCTAAAATAAATTCAAAAGGCTATAATAAATAGTGAATTACAAAATAAAAGGTGATGGTGATAATATGAATATTACAGAACTTGATGAAAAATTAAAACAATTAAATGATATGGAAAAGGAAACATATATTTTATATAACACTGAAAAAATCAAAGATAATAATATTAAACTTAAACAACATTTTTCTAGTAAAACCATAGACAAATTATGGGTAATTAACAATAAAAAACTGATGAATGAAGCAGAAGTTATAGCTATTCACAAACATGATCGATTTATAAAATTTGATAAACATAAACATGATTATTTAGAAATGATGTTTGTATATTCAGGAAAAATAAAACAAGAAATAGAAGGTGAAAAACTAGTAATAAATAAAGGAGAAATTTTATTATTAGATATGAATGTCGAACATAGTATAGAGATGGCAAGTGTTAATGATATCGCTATTAATGTATTGATAAAGAAAGAATTTTTTGATTGGATTTTCATGAGTCAAATTGCAGATAATGATTTAATCTCTAATTTTATTGTTGAAGCAATATATGGGAAAAATGATTTTAAACAATATATTCATTTTAAAACATCTGAAAATGATAAGGTTTGTAATTTCATGATACAAATACTTATGGAATATTATGATAAAAAAAATGGTATGGAAACGGCTATCCGGGCTTATATAATGCTCTTGTTTAATGAATTGTTACGGGATTATAAAAAATATTTATCTAGTGAGATGGTTTCTAAAATTGAGTCTACAATATCTACGGAAATTCTAAGTTACATTAATAGTAACTATAAGGATCTTACATTAAAGGGTATGGCAGATCATTTTAGTTATAATCCTGATTATATAGGTAAATTAGTTAAGAAAATTATAGGAAAAACTTTAACGGAACTTGTAAAAGAAAAGAAAATAAAACAAGCTGAATATTTATTACAAAACACAAAGATGACAGTAATCGATGTGATTACTGAAATTGGTTATTCTAATGTGAGCTATTTTTATAGGCAATTTAAAGAGCAGGTAGGGATCACGCCTGATGAGTACAGAAGAAAATAATAAATATCTTAAAGGATACATTTGCATATTAGGACAGTGTGATTGTCGTTATAGGACCTAGAAGTTATCAGGCTATTAAATTACAATATGGGTTATAGACATTCTTATGAAAAGAATAGTAGACGTTTGCAAAAGAATGGGAGGTAAGCTATGGAATACTATTTAGCCATTGATATTGGTGCTTCTAGTGGAAGGCATATATTAGGCTCTGTGGAAAATGGGAAATTAAAATTAGAAGAAATCTATAGATTTAAAAATGGGATTAGTAAAGTAAAAGATGAATATTGTTGGGATATTGATTTGTTGTTTGAAAATATAAAAGTAGGAATAAAAAAATGTGTTCAGTTAGGAAAAATCCCGAGCAGTATAGGAATAGATACTTGGGCAGTAGATTTTGTGCTTTTAGATGAAAATGATGATATTTTGGGTAATGCAGTATCTTATAGAGATGATAGAACAGAAGGAATGATGGAAGAAGTATTTAAGGTTATTCCGAAAGACATGATGTATTTTTATACAGGTATTCAGTTCCAAAGATTCAATACTATATATCAATTACTAGCAATTAAGAAAAAAAATCCAGAGATTTTAGATAAAGCAAAGACTTTCTTGATGATTCCTGATTATTTAAATTTCTTGCTTACAGGGAAAAAAGTTAATGAGTATACTAATGCAACAACAACCCAATTAGTAAATTCTTTTGATAGAACATGGGACCACAAAATTTTAGATGATTTAGGAATTAAAAAGGACATTTTTCAAGAAATAAAATTGCCTAAAACAAATCTTGGCTGTCTTCGATACGAATTAGTTAAAGAGTTTGGCTTTGACATGGAGGTTATACTTCCTGCGACTCATGATACTGGTTCAGCATTTATAGCATCAGTTTGTAATGATAGTGAAAGTATTTACCTAAGTTCAGGCACATGGTCATTGATTGGCCTTGAAAATAGATTTCCACTATGCGTACCACAAACTATGGAATACAATTTCACTAATGAAGGTGGTATAGATTATAGATTTAGATTTTTAAAAAATATTATGGGACTTTGGATTATTCAAGAGGTTGCAAGAAATCTTGAAAATAAATATTCTTTTGGAGAACTAGTAGATTTAGCAAGGGAAAAGAAAGATTTTTCTTCAATAGTAGATGTTAACGATGATAGATTTTTAAAGCCAACTAATATGATAAAGGAAATAAAGGATTATTGTATATTAAATAATCAAAAGGTTCCAGAAGAAGTTGGAGAAATAGCAATGTGTGTATTTAATAGCTTAGCTCATTGTTATAAAAAAGCTGTTTTAAACATTGAAGAAATATTTGACAAAGAATTCAAGAGAATAAATATTTTTGGTGGAGGATGTCAAAATAATTTTCTTAATGAATTAGTTGCAAGTGTCACTGGAAAAGAAGTAATAGCTGGACCAATTGAAGCAACAGCAATAGGGAATATTGTAGCTCAGCTTTTAAGTCAAAACATTTTTAAAGACTTAGGACAAGCAAGGCGAGCTGTTAAAGAATCCTTTGATATCAATACATTTAAACCTAATGGAAATTAAGTATTTCCTAATAAAGATTAAAAATTAAAGATTAAAATTAATAGGGAGGCAACATAAATGAATATTAAAGAAAAGTATGAGATGTCTAAAAAAGAATATGAAAAATGGGGATTAGATGTAGATAAGATTTTAGAACAACTTAATAAGGTGAAAATATCAGTTCACTGTTGGCAAGGTGATGATATAACTGGTTTTGAAATTAATAAAAATGAATTATCAGGTGGAATAGCTTCAACTGGTAATTATCCAGGAAAAGCTAGAAATGGAGAAGAATTAAGAAAAGATTTAGAGAAAGCTTTAAGCTTAATTCCAGGAAAACATAAAATAAATCTTCATGCGATATATGCTGAAACTAATGGACAAGTAGTTGAAAGAGATGAACTGAAACCAGAGCATTTTAAAAAGTGGGTGGACTGGGCAAAGAAAAATGGATTAGGTCTTGATTTTAATCCAACAATATTTTCACATCCAAAAGCTGCAGATGGATTAACTCTATCTAGTCCAGATAAAGAAATAAGAGATTTCTGGATAAGGCACTGTAAGGTGTCAAGAAAGATTGGAGAATACTTTGGACGTGAACTTGGACAAACTTGTTTAACAAATGTATGGATTCCAGATGGATACAAAGATATTCCTAGTGATAGAATGGGACCTAGAAGAAGGCTTAAAGAATCTTTAGATGAAATCTTTAAAGAGAAAATTGATAAAAAATACAACCTAGATTGTGTTGAATCAAAGGTATTTGGATTAGGTGCAGAAGCGTATACTGTAGGTTCAAGTGAATTTTATTTAAGTTATGCAGCTCGAAATAACATAATGTCATTAATGGATACAGGACATTATCATCCAACAGAAGTTGTTTCAGATAAACTCTCAGCAATGTTATTATTTAATGAAAAAGTAGCACTTCATATAAGTAGACCTGTAAGATGGGATTCTGATCATGTTATACTTTTAGATGATGAGCTAAAAGAATTATCAAAAGAAATTGTAAGAAATGATGCATTAGATAGAGTCATTATTGGACTTGATTTCTTTGATGCAAGCATAAATAGAATAGCAGCATGGACAATAGGAACAAGAAATATGATAAAAGCATTACTCAGCGCGATGCTTACGCCTAATGAAAAATTAAAAGAATTACAAGACACAGGGAACTTCACAGAAAGATTAGCTTTGATGGAAGAGTTCAAAACTTATCCAATGGGTGATATTTGGAATTACTATTGTGAAAAGAATAATGTCCCAGTAGCTGAAAAATGGCTTGATGATGTTAAGGACTATGAAAAAATTGAATTATCAAAAAGAAAGTAGGAGATTATAATGACAATAGAAGATATGAAATTTGTACAAAACTTTAAAAAAATCACTAATGATGCATGGCTTAAAGGCTGGCATGAAAGAAACGGTGGAAATATAACTTACAGATTAACAGAAGATGAAGTATCGACAATTAAAGGATTTATAAAAGAAGATTCAGCATACACCCCGATTGGAGTAACGGTTAAAAACTTAGCTAATGAATATTTTTTAGTAACTGGTAGTGGAAAATTCATAAGAAACATGAGCGTTTGTTTAGAAGAAAATGCAGGAATAGTTAAGGTTGATGAAAAAGGTGAAAGTTACAAAATAGTTTGGGGACTAATAAATGGAGCAAGACCAACAAGTGAAATAACTTCACATTTAATGAGTCATTCAATAAAGAAAGAAAAAACAAAGGGAGCATATAGGGTTATAATGCATTCGCATACTACAAACACTATAGCTTTAACATTTATATTACCACTTGAGGGCAAGGTATTTACGAGAGAGTTGTGGGAAATGGCAACAGAATGTCCAGTAGTATTTCCAGGAGGTATTGGCGTAGTTCCATGGATGGTTCCAGGTGGAGCTCCAATTGCAGAAGAAACTGGTAAATTAATGAATGATCACGATGTTGTAATTTGGGCACATCATGGAATGTTCTGTGCTGGTGAAACTTTAGATTTAACTTTTGGACTTATGGATACAGTAGAAAAATCAGCTGAAATTTTAGTTAAAGTATTATCTATGGGAGGAAAGAAGCAAACAATAATTTCTCAAAACTTTAGAGATTTAGCAAAAGATTTTAATGTCAGCATCTCAGAAGACTATTTAGGTTAAAGACATTTCAGAAGCTAAAATAAGAGGATATAAAAAAGCTTTAGTTGTAACTGACAAAGACTTAATAAAATTCAATGTGGCTTCTAAGGTAACGGATTTACTAAAAGAAAATAATCTGGATTTTGAGATTTTTGATAATGTAAAAGCTAATCCTACTATAAATGTAGTAAAAAGCGGTATAGAAAAATTTAAAGAATCTGATGCAGACTATTTAATTGCAATAGGTGGAGGTTCATCAATTGATACTGCAAAGGCTATTGGAATTATTATAAATAATCCTGAATTTTCTGATGTAAGAAGTCTTGAAGGTGCAGTTTCAACTAAAAATAAATGTGTACCTATTATTGCGGTGCCAACAACTGCAGGAACAGCAGCAGAAGTTACAATTAACTATGTAATTACAGATGAAGAAAGAAAACGTAAATTTGTATGTGTAGATCCACATGATATTCCTGTCATAGCAGTTGTTGATTCAGAAATGATGTCATCTATGCCAAAGGGATTAACAGCAGCAACTGGTATGGATGCTTTAACTCATGCTATTGAAGGATATATTACGAAAGGTGCTTGGGAATTAACAGATACTCTTCATTTAAAAGCTATTGAAATTATAGCGCGCTCACTTAGAAGTGCAGTAGCAAATGAACCTGTAGGAAGAGAAGATATGGCACTTGGACAATATATAGCAGGTATGGGCTTTAGTAATGTAGGTCTTGGACTTGTTCATGGAATGGCACATCCGCTTGGAGCTTTCTATGATACTCCCCATGGAATTGCTAATGCAGTAATTCTACCATATGTTATGGAATATAATGCAGAGTCTACTGGAGAAAAATACAGAGAAATAGCACGCGCTATGAAAGTTAGTGGCGTAGACGATATGTCTCAAGATGAATATAGAAAAGCAGCTATTGATATAGTTAAAAAGCTTTCACAAGATGTTGGAATTCCAAAAATATTAAGAGAAATTGGAGTAGTGGAAGAGGATTTAGTAGCACTTGCAGAGTCTGCTATGGCAGATGCTTGTACTCCTGGAAATCCAAAAGATTCTAGTGTTAAAGATATATTAGAGATTTATAAAAAGGCTTTTAAATAAAATTACAAATTTCATGCTATATTTGAGAAGTTGAAAATAAATAATAAATTTTTTAAGGGAAGTCACAAAGTGACTTCCCTTAATCTACGTTTTAAAACATTTCTAATAATATTCTACATCGAAGGGTAAAATCTTATATTAAAAAATAATATTCTAATGGATAGTGTATTAATAAAAGTGTATTATAATAGGTAAGATAGTCAAAATGATTTATCAATGATAGAAAACGCAGGTCTTGGTATAGCAACGGGAAATGGAACAAAACTTGAATATTTATTTCAATACTGTATAATAAAGGGAGTGTATTAAGTGTATTAAGTATATTAATCTTTGGGAGTGATAATTTGAAGAGAAGCGAAAAAATCTACGAGTATATTGCTGAAAAAACAGAAAAATTTAATCGTGAAAACTTAGAGAAAAAAATCGGTTTTAGCGCATCTGAAATATCTCAGAGTTTAGATATTTTAAGAAATAACGTAAGTATGGAATTAAATGAATTGCTTAGACAGGATAGAATAATAAAAATAAAATCTAGACCTGTATTATACGTTGATAATGCTTGTTTAGAAAGAATTTTGAATAAAAAGTTGCCAGTTGGTCCAATAGAAGTAAAAAATTTAAATGAGTTATTATTGGAAAAAAATGAAACTAGCCAGGAAGAATGTCCTTTTGATAAACTTATTGGAGCACAAACTAGTCTTAAAAATCAAATTGAACAGGCAAAAGCTGCAATACTTTATCCTCCAAATGGTTTGCACACATTAATTGTTGGCCAAACAGGAGTTGGTAAAACCTTGTTTGCAAATATGATGTACAAACAAGCAAAGTATTCGAAAAAATTGGATGAAAAATCACCATTTATAGTATTTAATTGTGCTGATTATTATAACAATCCTCAACTTTTAATCTCACATCTGTTTGGACATATTAAAGGAGCATACACCGGTGCTGATAGCGAAAAGGCTGGAATCGTTGAAAAAGCAGATACCGGTATATTATTTCTAGATGAAATACACAGATTACCACCAGAAGGACAGGAAATGTTGTTTTATTTTATGGATACAGGTATGTTTAATAGATTAGGTGAGACAGAGAGAAACAGAAAATCATGCGTTTTAATAATTGGAGCCACTACGGAGGATCCCAATTCATCACTACTAAAGACATTTGTAAGAAGAATACCAATAATTATAACTATTCCTAACTTTGATAAAAGGACAGCCAGTGATAAAGTTGATTTTATCAAATTTTTATTAGCCAATGAGGCACATAGAGTAAACAAAGTAATAAAAATTGAAGATGAAGCAGTAAAGGCAATTATTGGAAGTACATCTTATGGGAATATTGGTCAGATGAAATCAAATATTCAACTTATTTGCGCTAAGGGTTTTTTAAATAGTATCAATAATAAGGATTTTATAGAAATAGATTTTAATTCGTTACCTTCAGATATTAAAAATGGATTATTTTATCTAAGTGGCAAACGTAAAGAAATGGAAGAAATATCTGGCTATTTAGATTCGCAACTAATAGTTACTCCAGAAGGTCACAGTGTATTAATTGAAAAAGATCCTTATGATCCACCTTTTAATTTATACAAAATAATAGAAGATAAGGCAGCAATTTTGAAAAAAGGAGGTGCAGATGAGGAGTATATAAACAATTTTATTACAACTGATATTAATGTGCATATTAAATCCTTTTATAACAAGGTTAAAAATGATGAGGATGGTAGAAGTAAAATATTAAAAATAGTAGATGAAGATATTCTTAAATTTTCAGAAGAAATAATGGACATGATTGAAAAAAAGCTTGATAAAACACTAACTGATAGATTTTTATATGCATTAAGTCTACATTTAAGTTCATTTTTAAACAGATTAAGTAATCATCAAAATCTTAAGTATAAAAATATAGAAGGTATAATAGATGATAAACGCACAGAATTTAATATTGCAGTAGACGTAAAGGGAATGGTTGAAAAAAAATATAATGTGGTTGTTCCAAAGATTGAAGTTATATATCTTACATTGTTAATTAGTTCTATTACGGAGGAACAAACAAATCAGCATGTGGCAATAATTGTAGCGGCACATGGAAGCAGCACAGCAAGTAGTATGGTTAATGTGGCAAAGCAGCTTCTAGGGGAGGGTGTAATCGAAGCAATAGATATGCCACTCGAAGTTAGTCCTACTCAAACTTTAGATGAAATTATTGTAAAGGTTAGGGAAATAGACATGGGCAAGGGGGTTCTATTACTTGTGGATATGGGTTCACTTGTTAACTTTGAGTCTATAATAATGGAAAAAACAGATATAAAGGTTAAGACACTAGATATGGTTACCACCTCATTAGTATTAGAAGCCATAAGGAAAGCAACTATTTTAGATATGAATTTAGATGCCTTATATAATTCTCTAAAGCAATTTAGAGGATATTCAAAGATTGAGGAAGAAGAGAAAGTTATTAATGAAGACGATGCAAATAAAAAAAAGGCAATAATAACAATATGTTCAACAGGTGAGGGGACTGCAGTAAAGCTAAAAGAACTTGTGGAGAACATTGTTAGAAGTACAGATGAAAAAGAAATTGTAATTTTACCAATAAGCATAATAGACATAAAAAGGGAAATAATAAAAATAAAAAATAACTATAGTATTATAGCTTCTGTTGGTATTTTAAATCCTAAAATTGAAGCGACCTTTATCTCCCTTGAAGAGTTAATTAGTGGTAATGGTGAAAATATTTTAATGAGTATAATACAGAGAAAAAACTTTAAAATTGATAAAGGCCATGAAAATACAGTAGTTAAAGATTTATGCAAAGATAGTTTAAATCAATTTTTAACTTATTTAAATCCTTCTAAAATAATAAGTTTATTGTATCAATTTGTAAATATTTTAGAAGAAAACACAAAAATAAGCTTTAATAATGCAACCAAAATAAGAATAATGGTGCATGTAGGTTGTGCACTAGAGAGAATGATAATAAAGGATGGGTTAAAGTACAAGAGGGAAAAAGCTAAGATAAATTCACACTTGGTAGAGATTATTACAGGGGCAAATAAAGTATTTAAAGACGCAATAAACATAAGTTTAACTGAAGATGAAATATTATTTTTAGCAGAAATGATAGAATAGAAGATAATAGATTGATACACTTCTCTTTTGATACACTTTTTTATCAGCGAAAAATTAAAATTAGTATTGAAATTATAGAAGAAGTGTATCAATATAAAAAAAATAAAAAAAAATTGAAATAAAAAATGGCTATTTTGAATGATTTACCACAAATATAAAAAAAAAATACACTAATTTGGCACGACAATTGCTATATATATAATAGTGTGACAACTTAGGTGAAAGTGCTGATGAGGAGAATGATTTATAATGAATATAGTGTTAGCAAGAATTGATGACAGATTAATACATGGTCAAGTAGCAACAATTTGGTCAAAAGACACGAAATGTCAAAGAATAATTGTATGTAATGATGATGTAACAAAGGACTCAATTAGAAAGACACTTTTGGAGCAAGTTGCACCTCCAGGAATTAAATCAAGTGTTATAGGAATTGATGATGCAATAAGAGTTTATAATAATCCAAAATATCAAGATGATAGAGTGCTATTTCTATTCACTAATCCAACTGATGTTGTAAGAATGGTTGAGGGTGGAGTAGCCATAAAGAGTGTAAATATTGGTGGTATGTCATTTAAAGAAGGAAAGAAACAAATAACTAGTGTAGTATCAGTAGATGATACAGATATTGAAGCTTTCAAAAAATTACATGAAAAAGGTATTGAACTAGAAATAAGAAAAATTTCTTCAGATTCAAAAGTAAATTTAATGTCAAAACTATAAGATTCACAATATTAACTTCTGTCAAAGCAACTAAGATTGAATGGGTTTTAGTTGTAATCGTTATGATTGCTTGTGAGGAGCTCCAAAAAATTTTGTTAAAACAAACATCTCCACCTGGAGTGAAATCAAATGTCATTACAATTCATAAATCAATTGAAATATATCACGATTATTAATTTTGGTTACAGGTTTTTCTAAACTTTTATATAAATTTTACTGTAACAAATAAAAAATAGGAGGTATAAAAGATGGTAGGAATAATTCTTGCTAGTCACGGAGAATTTGCTAAAGGCATCTTGCAATCTGGTACGATGATTTTTGGAGAACAAGAAAACGTACAGGCTGTTACGTTGATGCCTAGTGAAGGCCCTGATGATCTTAAAGCAAAAATGAAAGACGCAATCGCATCCTTTGACAACCAAGATGAGGTTTTAATCTTAGTTGATCTTTGGGGCGGTACACCATTCAACCAAGCGAATAGTCTATTTGAGGAACACAAAGACAAATGGGCAATAGTAGCTGGTATGAATCTACCAATGGTGATTGAAGCTTTTGCTTCACGTTCTTCAATGGAATCCGCACAGAAAATTGCAGCTTATATCTTAAAAACAGCTAAAGAAGGAATTAAAGTTAAGCCTGAAGAATTAGAACCAGCACATAGTGGTAAATCTTCGGCTGGGCAATCTAATGCAGGTGCACCTGGATCATTCGAATATGTTTTAGCCCGTATTGACTCTCGTTTGCTTCATGGACAAATAGCGACTGCTTGGACAAAAGATGTGCTACCTACACGAATTATTGTCGTATCAGATGCAGTAGCCAAAGATGAGCTTCGTAGTAAATTGATAACGCAAGCTGCTCCTCCGGGTGTTAAAGCTCATGTTGTTCCAGTTAATCAAATGATTAAACTATCAAAAAATGATAAATCTTTTGGCGGACAACGTGCATTGCTTCTTTTTGAAAATCCACAAGATGTACTTAGAGCAGTAGAAGGTGGAGTACCACTTAAGATAATCAATGTTGGTTCTATGGCTCACTCTCAGGGTAAAGTTCAACCAAACAAAGTACTTTCTTTCAATCAGGAAGATATTGATACTTTCAATAAGCTTAAAAAAGCTGGACTTACTTTTGATGTTCGTAAAGTTCCAAATGATTCAAAAGGAAATATGGCCGAAATTCTTAAAAAAGCACAAGATGAACTAAATAAAATAAAATAATAAAACTATTTAAATGAAAAAGGGGGATTAATACATGGATATAAATATTGTCCAAATGTTATTAGTCGTTATCGTGGCATTTCTAGCTGGTATGGAAGGTATCTTGGATGCATTTGATTTCCATCAACCAGTAATTGCTTGTACGTTAATCGGCTTAGTTACAGGTAACTTATTACCATGCCTAATTTTAGGTGGTACTCTTCAAATGATTGCTTTAGGTTGGGCAAACATAGGTGCTGCCGTAGCACCCGATGCAGCGCTTGCATCTGTTGCATCTGCAATTATTCTAGTTCTTGGTGGCCAAGGCACAGCAGGAGTTCCAGCAGCTATCGCTATTGCTGTTCCACTAGCAGTTTTAGGGCTATTATTAACAATTATTTGTCGTACCATTGCTACAGTGTTTGTACATTTCATGGATGCTGCTGCTAAAGAAGGAAATATCGGAAAAGTTGAAATGTGGCATATAATTGCTATTTGCATGCAGGGTTTACGTAATGCAATCCCAGCAGCCTTGATTTTAGCAGTTGGTGCTGGTCCTATTAAGACAGTACTTGAAGCTATGCCTACATGGCTCACAGGTGGACTCGCAATCGGTGGTGGAATGGTCGTAGCTGTTGGTTATGCAATGGTAATCAACATGATGGCTACAAAAGAAGTATGGCCATTCTTTGCAATTGGTTTTGTATTAGCAACTATTTCACAAATTACACTTATCGGACTTGGTACAATCGGTGTATGTGTGGCTCTTATTTACTTAAAGCTTACTAAACAAGGTGGCTCAGGTAATGGTGGAAGCTCAAATACTGGTGATCCATTAGGCGATATTATTGACACTTACTAAGAAAGGGGGGGAATACTAAAATGGTAAATAAATTAAAATTAACAAAAAAAGATCGTATTTCTGTTTGGTGGCATTCAACTTTCATTCAAGGTTCTTGGAACTACGAAAGAATGCAAAACGGTGGCTGGGCATATGCATTAATACCCGCAATCAAAAAATTATAT
>Ga0209123_1000291_pt1 | contig 71493 bp, 70 predicted proteins | sample BarGraIncu00431A_FD_184500 | JGI IMG/M metagenome (GOLD analysis project Ga0209123, IMG submission 184500) | Arctic peat soil microbial communities from Barrow, Alaska, USA - Barrow Graham LP Incubations 004-31A (SPAdes) (version 2) | ecosystem: Environmental > Terrestrial > Soil > Wetlands >... | reverse complement strand
CAACTTCAAGCCGTAGTCGCCGTTTTCTATAATCAGCTCACGTATGTGAGCCAGTGCATCATCAGTAAAGTTAATCACTGGTGAACTTTCGGATAGGGTTGTATACATGTGAACACCTCGCGAGTAAAAAATGGGTAGCTATTTCGATTTAAGCCAATCACATGTCATATGAAGCAATTGCTGTGCCACAGCTTGGTGCGAGATTGGCTTACAACAACGACCATTTCGACCAGCCTTTCCTTATCCGCCAAACGATTGCGAGTAGAAAATCTCGGTTTATAATGAAAATCAGCTGCGCCGCGCCAACCGGCAAAGCATGACGCTCACCCCTTACTACGGAGACGATGCCGACCGCATCACGACAACATGACTACACTCATCTATTCTCATGCCGCCTGCCTCGAACACCGTCCAGGACCCCACCATCCAGAATCTCCGGAACGGCAGATTGCCGTTCTCAAAGCATTGAAGGCGCCGGCTTTCGACGACCTGCTGTGGCGCAATGCGCCGATGGGTACACGCGAGCAGGTGCTAATGATCCACACCCCGTCCTACGTCGAGCGCGTTGAAAAAATTGCACCCAAAGAGGGTTATCGGCCGCTTGATGGCGGCGATACCATCATGTCGCCAGGCTCGCTGGAAGCAGTGATGCGCTGCGTGGGTGCGGCTTGCGCTGGCGTCGATGCGGTTGTCAACAAGGAAGTTGACAACGTTTTCTGCGCCACGCGGCCCTGCGGCCATCATGCAGAAGCCGATCGTGCGATGGGGTTCTGTATCTATAATCAGGCAGCGATTGCGGCCGTTTATGCGCGTGACGTGCGCAAGATGAAGCGGGTCGCGGTCGTGGATTTTGACGTCCATCACGGCAATGGTACCCAGAATGCCTTTTACCAGCACCCGGAATTATTCTACGGTTCCTGCCACCAGTCGCCGTTCTACCCCGGCAGCGGCGCCAAATATGAAACCGGCATCGACCACAATGTCGTCAATGTGCCTTTGCATCGCGGTTGCGACTCTGGCACCATGCGCGCCCGCATGTCGGCTGAAATGTTTCCCGCGCTGCGCAAATTTGCACCGAACCTGCTGATTATTTCAGCCGGGTTTGATGCCCATTACAAAGATACGCTGGGCGGTCTGAGCTTCATCGACGATGACTATCACTGGCTCACGGAGGAAATAATGAAGATTGCCGACGAAACCGCAGAGGGTCGGGTCGTATCGATACTCGAAGGTGGTTACAGCATGGAAGGGCTGGCAACTGGCACGGCCGCTCACGTGCGCGCCTTGATGGGCAAATAAGCAAGCTGAGAATGGCCGGCATTGGACGCATGCGAAAAAAGCATATACTCATGCCGGTATTTAAGCTCCCGCTAGTATTATGTGGCTCTCCAGCACATATCGGCATATACCCCGCCAAAAATTGAAGTTTTAGGGGTGAAAAACGGTATTTTTTGGTGTTTTTTGGCGCTGGAGGCCGTCAAAAGTCCGTTTTTTGTGACAACTAATAACGCGTCGCGTTATTAGTGCTGCGGGCTGGCAAGTCGCCCTAAAGTCTGGTGCGCATCAAATAGTGACTGAGTTTGAGCTCAAACCACTTTTGGTAGATCACTCCCGCGCCAGCTTCGTGACGCCATGGACATGGCGCAAGCGTCGCATCAGGCGCGCCAGGTGATCGCGATCTTCGACCTGCACGATGAAGCGCAGTTTGGTAAAGGTATCGCCTTTCCCTTCATCCATGCCGACGTAGGTGATGTTGGCACCGGATTCGTTGATTTCCGACGCAATGCGCGCCAGCAAGCCCTGCTCATCCTGCGCATAAATGCTGAGGCGACAGTCGAAACTGCGACCCAAGTCTTCGCCCCATGCAACCGGTATCCACTTGTCTGGCTCTTTGAAAACAAGGCGCTTGGCATAGTCACAGCCAGATGCATGCACTACCAGCCCGCGATCCAAGTTGAGCTGACCAATAATATTATCCCCTGGTATCGGGCGACAACATTCTGCCAGTTGCACCGTCATGCCTTCGCTGCCGTAAATCAGCACCGGTTCGCTTTCCAGCTGCGGCGCGACCTTGCTCTCGTCCGATTTTGACTTGCCCTTTGGCGTACTCCCCGCCAAATTCATGACGCGATGCGCCACCATCATGGCCAGACGTTTGCCCGTCCCGATATCGGCATAAAAATCATCCAGCGATTTTGCGCCTGACTCAGATACCAACTTCTCGCCTGCCGCAACCGAAATATCCGGATCCAGATTGATGCTGGTGAGTGCTTGCCCCAGCAAGCGTTTACCCAACTCCACCGATTCGGCATAACTGGCGGTGCGCAAATAACTTCTGATGGCAGAACGTGCCTTGCCTGTGCGCACAAAGGTCAGCCATGCAGGGTTGGGGCGCGAAGTGGGCGAGGTAACCACCTCGACAATATCGCCATTTTGCAACTCGGTACGCAAGGATGCTGCTTCATTATTGATTTTGACCGAGATCGTCTGATCACCGACATCGGTGTGAATGTTGTAGGCAAAATCGAGTGCGGTTGCTGCCCGCGGCAGTGAGACAATTTTTGCCTTCGGCGTAAAGACATAAACGGAATCCGGAAACAGATCGAATTTGACGTGTTCCAGGAATTCCGCCGAATTGCCGGTCTGCTTCTGAATATCAAGCAATGATTGCAACCAGGCTATGCTGCTCTGCTGGATATCCGTCAGGTTATCTTTTGAGTCTTCTTTGTACAGCCAATGCGATGCCACGCCTGACTCTGCGACATGATGCATTTCATGCGTTCGTATTTGGAACTCCACCGGCGTGCCAAACGGGCCAATCAGCGTGGTATGCAAAGACTGGTATTTATTCAGTTTTGGTATCGCAATGTAATCCTGTACCTTGCCCGGAATCGGCTTGTACAGTGCATGCAACACACCTAAAGCCTGGTAGCAGTCAGACAGGCTATTGACGACGACCCTGAAGCCATACACATCCAGCACCTGTGAAAAAGCAAGGTGTTTGGTGCGCATCTTGCGATAGATGCCATAGAGCGTTTTTTCGCGGCCATAAATATCAGCCTGCATCCCAGCCTTGGCCAGTGCACTCTTGACAGCAACATGCACCGGCCCCAGCACCTCGGTGCGGTTGCCGCGCGCATCCCTGAGCGCCTTTGCCAGCGTCCGGTGACGAAATGGGTAGAGGTTCGCAAACGACAAATCCTGCAATTCACGATACAAGCTGTTGATCCCGAGACGATGCGCAATCGGGACATACACTTCCATCGTTTCATGTGCGATGCGCCGACGTTTGTCCAGCCGCATTGAATCCAGCGTGCGCATGTTGTGCAAGCGGTCGGCCAGCTTGATGAGTATGACGCGCACATCGCTCGCCATCGCCAGCAGCATCTTGCGGAAATTTTCGCCCTGCGCTTCGATGTGGGTCTGGAATTCGATTTTTTCCAGCTTGGACAAACCATCTACCAGTGCGGCCACCGGTGCGCCAAAGCGCTCAATCAATTCGGCCTTCGTGACGCCCTGATCTTCCATCACGTCATGCAGCAAAGCCGCCATGATCGCCTGCGCATCCAGCTTCCAGTCCGCACAAATTTCTGCGACGGTAATTGGATGGGAAATGTAAGGTTCGCCAGACACACGAATCTGCCCCAGATGCATTTCATCCGCAAAGCGGAAGGCATCCCGGATTCTGAGCAGATCAGCGGCGCTCAGGTAGGAGGTGAGTTTCTCGGTAAGCTGCGAAAAAGAGGCAACGCCCGTCTTGGTGCCTGAGGCTTGAGCTGGCTTGCCTGCACTTGACTCAGCAGAGGAATCAGCAGGCAAACGCTCGGAAGAGGCCATGGTGTCCTGGGCCTCGGTTCGAGCTGTTTTTGCAAGAGTGAGGTCCATATATCAACAATCCACCATGGCAGTCTGCTTGGATAATCAGCCAGGCACTTTCTTCAACATTTCAGCACCGATTTTACCCGCTGCGATTTCGCGCAAAGCCACCACTGCCATCTTGTCCTTGGCGTCCACTTTAGGGGTATGCCCTTGCAACAATTGGCGCGCCCGATAGGTGGCGCACAGCGTCAGCTGGAAACGATTCGGGATTTCTTTCAAGCAATCTTCAATGGTAATTCTGGCCATACTGTACTCCTGATAAATATTCAGCCTGCGTTCGGTGAAATGCCGAACTCTGCAAACAAGGATGCATTTTGTATCGCTTGTTGCGAAAACCGGCAGCGAGCCGCAGTAACAATCGACGCCAAATCTGACAAGGCTGTCGCAAATCTTTGATTTATAATAACATATTCGCATTCACTCGCATGAGCGATTTCACTACTGGCAGTCTGCACTCGGCGCGCAATGACGTCTGGATCATCCTGACCACGCGTGGTCAACCGCTCCTCCAAGGTAGCTATCGACGGCGGCAAAATGAATATCCCGATCGATTCTGAAAATAATTTTTTGACCTGCTGTGCACCTTGCCAATCAATTTCCAATAGCACATCTGAACCCGACGCGATGTGCTCGGCAATCAAGCGGCTAGACGTTCCATAATAATTGCCGTAAATTTCTGCCGTTTCCAGAAACTCACCCTTCTCCCTGCATGCCTGAAACGCCTCAACCGACATGAAATGGTACTCACGTCCATCCTGTTCACTCGGGCGCGGCAAGCGCGTCGTACAAGAAATCGACAACTTGATCATCGGATCCTGTGCCAACAAGGCATTCACCAGCGTCGACTTGCCTGCGCCAGAAGGGGCAACCACCATGAACAAACTGCCCGATGATGTCACTTTATTTTGAATCATAAAATTATTTTACGAATATGCGACCGAAAAAGCCAGGATCATCACCAAATTTTCCACCATGGCTCATCCTTCTTCGGCTTGCCTTTGAGGTGAGTGCTATTCGGGAAATTCTTTTGGAACACACGATTGGCGTCATCACGCAAATCGGTCAATCCCAAGCGGTCATACGAACGAATCATCACCAGCAAGGCTTCCTCACTCGCCGGTGCATCAGGGTATTTCTGTACCGCTAGCTGCGCCCGATTGGCTGCGGCCAGATAGGCGCCACGACGATAATAATAATTGGCAACATGAACTTCGTATTGCGACAGCGCATTCACCAGATATTTCATCCGGATACGCGCATCTGGGGTGTATTTGCTATCGGGGAATTTTGTCACCAGCTGCTTGAAAGCATCGAAAGCATCCTGCGCCGCCTTCGGGTCGCGCTCTGTCACATCCTCCTTGGAGAAATATTGCAGCAAACCGATTCGGTCATTAAAATTGACCAATCCGCGCAGGTAATACATATAATCTACATTTGGATGGTTCGGGTGAAGCTTGATGAACCGTTCGATAGCAGCCAGTGCCAGTGGCTGTTCGTTTTGACGGTAGTAGGCATAGGCGATTTCCATCTGCGCCTGTTGCGCATAGATGCCAAATGGATAGCGGACTTCCAGCTTCTCAAAGTACTTGACCGCCTTCTCATAATTGCCGCTAGAGGCTTCACTGCGCGCCTCTGCGTATAATTTAGAGGCTGACCACGATGTGGTTTCGTCAATTTGCTCAGGCATAAGACCGCAACCCGATAGCAACAACAGGCAGACAATAGCTGCAACGCTCAATAATTTCTTTTCCATGATTTTTGTGCAGTTATGCAAGTAAGGGAATAGACTGGTTAATCGCACGATTATATCCGATAAGAAAGCTTCGAAATGGTAACAACAGCAGCAAAAGACATACCACCAAGCAGCGACGCCGATCTGGACGAGCTGGACGAACTCCTGGGAAGCGAAAACGAGCGAGCGCCAATCGAACTGACACTGACCCCAGCCGACTGCGGAGAACGGCTGGACAAGGTGTTGGCAAAGCGCGTGCCGCAATTCTCCCGCAGCCGCATCCAGCAATGGCTGGAAGCAGGCCACGTTAATGTAGATGGCAAACAGGCTCAGTCGAAAACGACGGTGTATGGCGATGAAACTATCGTTATCCTGCCGCAAGCAGCGCCTGAAGAAACCGCTTTTCAGCCAGAGGCTATGGATCTGGCGATCGTGGAGGAAGACGATCAGATCATCGTCATCAACAAGCCCGCCGGACTGGTGGTGCATCCAGGACCAGGCAATTGGTCCGGCACCCTGCTCAACGGCTTGCTACACCACTTTCCGGCCATTGCCGGCGTGCCGCGCGCTGGCATCGTCCACCGTCTTGACAAAGATACCAGTGGCTTGATGGTGGTCGCCAAAACGCTCGAAGCACATACCGATCTGGTACGCCAACTGCAAGCGCGCACAGTCAGCCGCGAATATCTCGCGCTGGTATGGGGTTCACCGCACCCGCACGGCAAGGTAGATGCCGCCATTGGCCGGCACCCGCGCGACCGTCTGAAAATGGCGGTGCTGGAAACCATGCGCGCCAAACCCGCCATCACACACTATGAGCGGATTGCTGCCGGCATGCTGGAGCGCCACAAGGTGAGCTTGGTCCGCTGCCGCCTGGAAACCGGCCGCACCCACCAAATCCGTGTGCACATGCTATCAATCGGCCACCCGCTGGTAGGCGATGCCACTTATGGCAAGCCACATCTTTCTCATTTTTTCCCGCGTCAGGCGCTGCATGCGTGCCGGTTGGGATTGATACATCCGAAAACTGGCGAGGAATGCGCCTGGGAAGCCCCCTTACCGGACGACTTTGCCGAGCTGCTGGAACGTGCCAACGTCATCGATATTGATGAGTGATGATCGACACCATTGTTCCCAACTGGATCGGCGCACCCGCCAATATCGGCGCATTCACTAGTTTGCGCGCTGGCGGCGTCAGTCTGGCACCGTACGACGATGGGTGTTCCGGGCAGAATGGATTCAATCTGGCGGCGCACGTTGGCGACATCCCTGAACATGTCGCGCAGAGTCGCGCATTATTGCGCTCCCTGCTGCCGGCAGAACCTGCTTGGCTGACGCAAGTGCATGGCACAAACGTCGTCGATGCCAGTGGCGTAAAAAATGTACCAGAAGCCGATGCCAGCCTCACCACCCAAAGTGGCGTGGTCTGCGCGATCCTGACGGCTGACTGTTTACCGGTATTGTTCTGCGATACGGCAGGCAGCGTCGTGGCCGCCGCGCATGCCGGTTGGCGCGGCTTGGCAGGCGGCATATTGGAGCAAACCGTGCAACAAATGCGCACGGCCGGCGCTGGTGACATCCTTGCCTGGCTAGGCCCCGCCATCGGTCCGCTCCAGTTTGAGGTCGGAGAGGATGTGCTCAATGCCTTCATTGCCCGCTTGGAACGCAATCGTTCTGCCTTCCAACCGATTGCCGGACAAGCTGGCAAATACCTGGCTGATATTTACCAACTGGCACGACAGGCACTAAGTGGTGCTGGCGTCGAACGCATTTCCGGCGGCGGTCTTTGCACTGTAAGCGACGCCAGCCGTTTTTATTCATATCGCCGCGACCAAGTGACTGGGCGCATGGCGTCTCTGATCTGGCTAAAATAGCCTGACGATCTTTGCGAAAATCAAGATCCACTTGATAGGGGTCAAACCAGCCCTTGGGGAAATCGCTTAAATTTAGACCATGGATCAACATCGGAGACAAATACCATGGAAAATAATGCGAACAAGAGCGCGCAGCGTCTGCTATTTTCACTGACCCTCACCGCGCTGCTGGGCGGGTGTGTTGCTTATGCACCTGGCTATCAACCCTACCCTGACGCACAGCCTTATTACGGTGATACGCCTGGATATTACCCCGGCTATTACTCCACCTATCCGTACATTAATGATGGCGGCATACCTTACCCGCGTCACGTCGGGCCACCTCCCGGCTCCGACCACCACCCTGGTCCTGGGCCTCACCCGAATCCCCCTGGGCCTCATCCTGCCCCAGCGCCCCACCCCGGAGCCGGTTCAGGGCCAAGCCACATCACAACACCAACTTCCAGCGGGCATGACGGCTCAGGCGATCATGGCACTGACCATAAATAATAAACGCCTGCCTGTGTAATCAGGCACGCAGAGAAGTGTTATGGCGAACATAGGGCATGGCTCACGCGCGGCCAAAGTTAGCCTATGGCTATAGGAATGACCCTCATTCCGAGCGGAGCGCAATCAATGCGATGAAAAAGAATACAATAGCGCATTGAATCCCGAGCATCTCCTATGTCCAGAATTACTAGCAACAATCCCAAAATTGGCTTCGTTTCACTTGGCTGCCCCAAGGCGCTGGTCGACTCCGAACAAATTCTTACCCAATTGCGTGCCGAAGGCTACGACACGGCCAAATCCTATCAAGGCGCGGACTTGGTCATTGTCAACACCTGCGGCTTTATCGACGCTGCGGTGCAAGAGTCGCTTGATGCGATTGGTGAAGCTTTGCACGAAAACGGCAAAGTAATCGTCACTGGCTGCCTTGGCGCAAAAAAAGAAGCCGATGGCAGCGATTTCATCCTGAATGCCCATCCGAAAGTGCTGGCCGTCACCGGCCCGCATGCGTTGACCGAGGTGATGGACGCGGTACACAAACACGTGCCGCGGCCGCATGAGCCTTTCATTGACCTGTTACCGCCGCAAGGCATAAAACTCACGCCCAAACATTACGCCTACCTGAAGATTTCCGAAGGCTGTAACCACCGCTGCACCTTCTGCATCATCCCATCGATGCGCGGCGATCTAGTGTCGCGCCCGATCGGCGAAGTGATGCAGGAAGCAGAGAGACTCTTCCAGTCCGGTGTAAAAGAATTGCTGGTCATTTCGCAAGACACCAGCGCCTATGGTGTGGACGTCAAATACCGCACCGGCTTCTGGGGCGGCAAGCCGATCAGGACGCACATGACGCAACTGGTGGCAGCTCTGGGCGAACTGGGCGCGCAGTACGGCGCGTGGGTGCGACTACATTACGTCTATCCGTACCCGCACGTCGAACAGATCATTCCGCTGATGGCCGAAGGCAAGGTCTTGCCTTATCTGGACGTGCCCTTGCAACACGCACATCCCGACGTGCTGCGTCGCATGAAGCGCCCTGCCAGTGGCGAGAAAAATATCGAACGCATCCAGACATGGCGCGCTATCTGCCCCGACATCACGATCCGCTCGACTTTCATCGCTGGTTTCCCCGGTGAAACCGAAGCCGAATTCGAATACCTGCTCGACTTTATCCGTGAAGCGAAAATCGACCGTCTGGGCTGCTTCTCCTATTCGCCCGTCGAAGGTGCGACTGCCAATGATTTGCCCAATCAGGTGCCGGAAGAAGTGCGCGAAGAACGGCGTGGACGCCTGATGCTGCTGCAAGAACAAATTTCGAAAGAACGCCTGCAATCCAAGATAGGCAAAACAATACGTGTGTTGATCGACGAAGTGACGCCAACCGGCAGCGCGACTGGGCGCTCGGCGGCAGATGCGCCAGAGATTGACGGCGTGGTTTACATCACACGCCCTTATGAGCCGCACCGAAAACTGGTGGTGGGCGAATTTGTCGATGTCACCATCACCACCGCCGATGCACATGACTTGTGGGCTGAAGCGTAAAGTTTAAGTTTGCAACCAAAGAGAGAACCATGAAAACCCGTCCATCCCTGGTCACCGAACTACTGCACAACGACTATCGCGCACCGGGCGGATTCGGCGCATTTCCGGTCGGGGTACATCATGCCTCCACCGTGCTATTCGACAATGTTGCAGCGATGCGCACGCCCGGCTGGCAAGACAAATCGGCTTACCGCTATGGCTTGCACGGCACGCCGACCACCTACACGCTAGAAGCGCGTCTGGCCACCATCGAGGATGGGCATCACTGCCTGCTGGCGCCGAGCGGATTGGCAGCGATTGCGATTGTCAATTTTGGCTTGCTGGCCAGCGGCGACGATGTACTGATCCCGGACAATGTGTATGGGCCAAATCGTGAAATGAGCAATTGGCTGGCAAACGATTTTGGCATTACCGCTCGCTATTATGACCCGCTGATCGGCGCTGGCATTGCCGCCCTGATCCAAGCTAATACCAAACTGATTTGGGTAGAGGCACCAGGCTCCGTTTCGATGGAAGTGCCGGATGTGCCGGCGATCTGCAAAGCTGCGCACGAACGCGGCGTATTGGTTGCGCTCGACAATACCTGGTCTGCCGGCATTGCGTTTCGCGCCTTTGATCACGGTGTCGATATTTCGCTGCAGGCGCTGACCAAATACCAGTCCGGCGGCTCGGATGTGCTGATGGGCGCTGTCATTACCCGCAACGAGGATTTGAACCAGCGCCTCAGCATGGCGCATGGGCGGCTAGGGCTAGGCGTGGCGCCAGACGACGTGTATCTGGTTTTACGCGGGCTGGAGTCGATGAAGGTGCGTTTTGATGCACACGATCAAGCTGCACGCACGATTGCTGCGTGGCTTAAAACGCGGCCTGAAATTGCGCGGGTGTTGCATCCGGCTTTTGCCGATTGCCCCGGACACGAAATTTGGCAGCGTGACTTCACCGGCGCCAGTGGATTGTTCTCAGTGCTATTTGATCCGCGTTATACCGAACAACAAACCGACCGTTTTGTCGACAGCCTGAAACTGTTCAAGATCGGCTTCAGCTGGGGCGGCGCGCACAGCCTGTGTGTGCCCTTCCGCATGTCGGCGATACGCGATGTCTGGACGGCACAAGGCAATCTGGTGCGCTTTAATATCGGGCTGGAAGACCCGCAGGATTTGATGGCCGATATTGAACAGGGATTTGCTGCGCTCGAACCATAATTTTGGCATCAGCCGATGGGATGGCGCGCCAGATTAAAGCTCCTGAAACGCTGCAACAGCAGCGCCGCATGCGGCTCAACCATCAGCAAATCCGCATGAGTTGGCTTGAGAAATTCCTGCGCCACCAGATGCTGCACAAACTGGATCAGCCCATCGAAAAAACCGTCCGTGTTCAACAGGCCGATAGGTTTGTGATGAAAGCCGAGTTGCGCCCAGGTCAGCATTTCAAACAATTCTTCCAGTGTGCCCAGTCCGCCCGGCATCGCAATGAAACCATCAGACAGATCGGCCATCATCGCCTTGCGTTCGTGCATGTCCTTGACGATATGCAGGCGCGTTAACCCGCCGTGGCCGACTTCCTTTTCCATCAACGACTTCGGGATCACGCCAGTGACCTCTCCGCCTAGCCGCAACACTTCATCGGCGATCACGCCCATCAGTCCGATATCGCCACCACCATACACCAGCGCGATGTCCTCTCTGACCAATTCCTGTGCCAGTGTTTTGGCTGCTTCCGTATAGATTTTTGATTGCCCCGTTCTGGAGCCGCAATACACGCAAATGGATTTCATCGTCAATAATTCGTGGCTATTAGGGTGATGTCCTTACCCGGCTTGAGTACTGTATCGCAAGCAGCGACAAAGCGCAAAAAACGATGCCGGCAATAAAGGTAAATTCTGCACCCAAACCATCCCATAGCAGGCCGGCCAGCGGGCTTGCAATCAACATCGCACCGCCACTCGCCAGGTTAAAAAAGCCAAAACCTGTGCCGCGCAAATCTTCCGGCGCAGTATCCGCCACCATCGCCGACAACAGCCCTTCAGTCATCGCCATATGCAGTCCCCAGAACGCGACGCCGACCAGAATGAAGGGCCACGAATTGCCGCTCGCCAGCACCATATCCGCAACGATCAACGCGACCATGCCGATAGCCAGCAATTTGCCATGACTGATCGTGTCGGCCAGTTTGCCAAACGGATAGGCTGATGCGGCATACACCAGATTCATTGCCACCATCACCAGCGGCACCAGCGCCATTGCCAAGCCACCCTGTTGTGCGCGCAGCAGCAGGAATGCCTGACTGAAACGCGCCAGCGTCACGATCGCGCCTATCGCCACCACCGACCAGTAAGGACGCCCCATGCGCTTCAGGTTGGCCCATTGAATCGGTTTGGCGTGCGTTTCTCCATCTGTGCGCTCCGGTTCCCGCACACCAAAAAACAGCAGCGCCACTGATAGGAAAGCTGGAATCACGGCGACCCAGAACACGGCGCGAAAATCGTTCGCCCACAACAGCATCAAGCCCATCGCCAGCAATGGGCCGACAAACGCGCCGACGGTATCGAGTGCCTGCCTCAGGCCATAGGCAGCACCGCGCAAATCCGGTGGGGTTACGTCGGCGATCAAGGCGTCGCGTGGTGCACCGCGTATGCCCTTGCCGACGCGGTCGATGATACGAGCAGCAAACACCGGTCCGGCGCCGGATGCCAGTGCAAACACGGGTTTGGTAATGGCGGCAAGGCCGTAGCCGATGAGGGCGAGTGCCTTGCGTTTTTTCAGGTGATCGCTGAGTACGCCGGAAAACACTTTGACCATCAGCGCAGTCGATTCCGCCGCGCCCTCAATCAGTCCGACCACAAATACGCTGACGCCGAGCGATGTCACCAAAAACAGCGGTAAAAGACTATGCACCAGCTCGGACGATACATCCATCAGCAGGCTGACGAAGCCGAGCGCCCAGACGCTAGTGGGAATACGGCTTAATGTAGATGTGTTTTCCGTCGCCATGCGAGTCACCAGGTGCTGATAATGCTAGAAACTTTACACCACTAATACCTGCCGTGTGCATGTCACACAAGTTAAACAGAAACGTCATTGCGCAGACATAAACGGACGATATTCTGGCTGCACTTGGACGCGTATCCAAGCACCTACTCAGCGTGAATGGAGAAAAACATGAATATGCCTACCGAATCGAAAATTTCATCACCGGAATCGGTTTATTTTCTGGCTGTTGCCTCAAGCGTTGTGGCGACAGCGATCTTCGGGCTGGTGCTGGCCACACTAATCATCTAGCAAGCCAACACGGCGGTGCGCAATATACCCCGCCGTGTATTATACCTGCGGCGCGTATTATGTGGCTCTCCGACAAATTCAGCCACATACTCCCCATAGAAACGCTTATTTTTGAGTGAAAATAGGCGTTTTTATGGTGTCGGCGAGCCAAAGTTGAGTAAAAAAAGGCCTGTTTTGAGGCCAACTAATAACGCGACGCGTTATTAGTTGTCACAATTCGAAATCAAGCTTGCAGGCGGGTCAAACCACCCATATACGGGTGCAAGACGGCAGGAATTTCAACGCTGCCATCAGCCTGCTGGTAATTCTCCAGAATCGCCACCAGCGTGCGACCAACCGCCAGCCCGGAGCCATTCAGCGTATGCAGCAGTTCCGGCCGTCCTTGCGGATTGCGGAAACGTGCTTGCATGCGGCGCGACTGGAAAGCTTCGCAGTTCGATACCGATGAAATTTCACGATAGGTATTTTGCGCTGGCAGCCAGACTTCCAGATCGTAAGTTTTGGCCGCGCCAAAACCCATGTCGCCGGTGCAAAGCGATACCACCCGATATGGCAGACCCAGCTTTTGCAGAATCGCGCCAGCATGGCCGACCATTTCTTCCAGTGCGTCGTAAGACTGGTCTGGGTGGACCACCTGCACCATCTCGACCTTGTCAAATTGATGCTGGCGGATCATGCCACGCGTATCGCGGCCATAGCTGCCCGCTTCGGAGCGGAAACAAGGTGTATGCGCGGTCATCTTGATCGGCAGAACATCCGCCGCGACGATTTCATCGCGCAACATATTGGTCAGCGTGACTTCGGATGTCGGGATCAGGTAATAATTAACACTATCTTCGACATACTTATGCAACCTCTGACTAATGTAAGACGCGCCAACTTCATCGTCCTCCTTTTTCACGATTTCCTTCAGTTCACTGTATATCTCTTGTTGAGCGTCCCGCTCAGCAAGCGTACTATCCATAGTAATTGGCGTGCTAGGATTAATAACCCAAAACAAATCGCCCTTAAACTTCGGCAGCTGGCCGGTGCCGTACAGCGTCTCAGCATTCACCATATAAGGTGTATAACATTCGGTATAACCATGCTCGTCGGTTTGCGTGTCGAGCATGTACTGCGCCAAAGCGCGGTGCATGCGGGCCAGCCCACCCTTCATCACGCAAAAACGCGAGCCGGTCAATTTGACGGATGCTTCAAAATCCAGCCCAAGTTTTTCGCCAACATCGACGTGGTCCTTAACCTCGAAATCGAACACACGCGGCGTGCCAACCTTACACACCTCGATGTTCGCGCTTTCGTCAGTACCTAACGGCACCGATTCGTGCGGCAGATTAGGGATATTAAGCAGGAAGTCGTTCATCTCTGCTTGCACCTCTGCAAGCAGAGTTTCATTTACCTTCAGTCCATCGCCAAGGCCAGCGACTTCAGCCATCACGGCAGAGGTGTCTTCGCCCTTGCCCTTGAGCATGCCGATCTGTTTCGACAGCGCATTGCGCTTCGCCTGCATCTCTTCGGTGCTGGTTTGAATAAACTTGCGTTTAGCTTCGATCGCGTTGAATGCGTCCACGTCGAGCACAAATTTGCGCGCGGCGAGACGGGCTGCGACGGCGTTGATGTCCTTGCGGAGTAGTTGGAGGTCGATCATGTAAATTGCTCGGTGAGATTGACGAAGGCGTCATTGTACCAATTGAGAGTGGAAAACCGCCATCTCCTACTTCCGGTTCTTTGCATCCCGGTCAAGTTCGCGCAAATGCGCCAGCTTTTCGGCGATCCGCCCCTCCATCCCGCGCGGCGTCGGCCGATACCAGTGCGGGTCGCGGATGCCATCCGGCAGGTAGGTTTCGCCCGCCGCGTACGCTTCCGGCTCGTCGTGCGCATAGCGATATAGCTTGCCGTAACCCAGTTCTTTCATCAACTTGGTCGGCGCATTGCGCAAATGCTCCGGCACCGGCCGTGATTTATCCTTGGCGACAAAGGCACGCACCGCGTTGTACGCGTTATAGAGCGCATTCGACTTGGCGGCGCAGGCGAGAAATACCACGGCCTCTGCCAGCGCCAGTTCGCCTTCGGGCGAGCCCAGGCGTTCGTAAGTTTCCGTCGCATCCAGCGCCAGCCGCAGGGCGCGCGGGTCGGCCAAGCCAATGTCCTCGGACGCCATGCGGATGATGCGCCGCGCCAGGTAGCGCGGGTCGGCGCCACCATCGAGCATACGCACAAACCAGTACAGCGACGCATCCGGGTCGGAGCCGCGCACCGATTTATGCAGCGCAGAAATCTGGTCATAAAAAGCGTCGCCGCCTTTGTCAAAACGACGCAACGCATCGCCCAGACATTCCTGCAACAGCGCGACATCCACTTCTTTCAATCCTTTGGCCGCAGCAGCACGTGCCGTTATTTCGAGATTGTTCAGCAGTTTGCGGGCATCGCCGTCAGCGCTGGCGACTAGCATGGCCCTTGCCTGCGGCTCTATCTGCAAATTATCGAGTTCGGTTGCGCAGGCGCGCGTGATCAGCGCATCAAGTTCGTCGTCATCCAGCGATTTCAGCACATAGACCGACGCCCGCGATAACAGCGCGCTGTTGACTTCGAAGGATGGATTTTCAGTGGTCGCACCGATGAAGGTAAACAAGCCGTTTTCGACGTGCGGCAAGAAGGCATCCTGCTGGCTCTTGTTGAAGCGGTGGACTTCATCGACAAACAGGATAGTGCGACAGCCAGAGTTGGCGCGAATCACCTGTGCCCGCTCAACCGCTTCACGGATATCCTTCACGCCCGACAGCACCGCCGACAAGGCAATAAATTCAGCGTTAAAGCTATCTGCCATCAAACGCGCCAGCGTGGTCTTCCCGACGCCGGGCGGCCCCCACAGAATCATCGAGTGCGGCTCGCCCGACTCAAAGGCGACACGCAAGGGCTTGCCGGGAGCGAGCAGTTGGCGTTGTCCGATTATATCGTCGAGCTTGGTCGGGCGCAGGCGTTCAGCGAGTGGTGTCAATGACATGGCAGAAATGCAAAGGCAAACGTATAGTCTAGCCGATGCCGACCCTTGAGGGGGAAATTATCCCTGCTGCAGAAAGTCCATCTGGACCCCTCTTTTCAGGAAGTCGGCGAATGCGTCTGGGGGCAGCGGCCGGCTTAACAGATAACCCTGAATTTCATCGCAACCGTGCTCGCGCAGGAACTGAAGCTGATCGACTGTTTCCACCCCTTCCGCAATAACCGTCTTTTGCAGTGTGTGCGCGAGCATGATGATCGACAAGGCAATTGCGGCATCGTCTTGCCGAGTTGTAATGTCTCTCACAAACGACTGGTCGATCTTGAGCTTGTCCACCGGCAGCCGCCTAAGGTAGGCCAGACTGGAATAGCCGGTGCCGAAATCGTCGATCGACAAGCGCACCCCAAGGTCTTTCAAACGCCGGATCGTATCGAGCGATTTTTCGACATCCTGAATCAGGATCGATTCGGTCAGTTCAAGCTCAAGGCATTGTGGCGCCAATCCGGATTTCGCCAGCGCAGCAGAAACAATCTGCTCCATATCGCCGCGCCGGAATTGCAGCGCCGAAATATTGACCCCCACCACCAAGTCGGGCCAGCCTGATTGATGCCACTCCATTGCCTGACGACAGGCCTCTTGGATGACCCAGTTGCCGATCGGGATGATCATGCCGCTTTCCTCTGCGACCTGAATAAAGCGATTGGGTGGAACCATCCCCAGCTCAGGGTGCTGCCAGCGGATCAATGCCTCTGCGCCGAGCAGATTGCCCTTGCCGAGATCCAGCTGCGGCTGGTAGTGCAGCACAAATTCACTATTATCGAGTGCGCGAATCAGCCCATTGCGGATCAACAGATGCTCCAACACATAGCTATTCATTTCCTCGGCAAAGAAACGATGCGTGTTGCGGCCGGACTGTTTGGCGTTGTACATCGCCATGTCTGCGCTTTTCATCAGCGTGTCGCAATTCTGGCCATCATCGGGATAAATCGCGATGCCTATCGAGGTCGAAATCGACAGCTCTTGCTTGTCAATCTGAAAGTGTTTGTTTATTTCTTCCAGTATCTTTATCGCGACATTGTTGATCGTATCCACATCAGTGATGTCGTTTAACATGACCAAAAACTCGTCGCCGCCCTGGCGGCTGACGGTGCCGGACTCGCGCACGCAAGAAAGCAAGCGCTCAGCCACAGCCTTGAGCATGGCATCGCCAGTCGAATGTCCCAGCGTGTCATTGATCATCTTAAAATCGTCCAGATCAAGAAACAGCACCGCCACTCTGGTTTTGGCCCGGTGTGCATGCGCAATCGCCTGCTCCAGCCTATCGTTTGCCAACAAACGATTCGGCAAGCCGGTCAGTGCATCATGGTAGGCAAGAAACTCAATCCGTCTTTCGTTTTTCTTGTTCTCGGTAATATCGTCGGCGATACCGATATAGTGTGTCGTCACGCCTTTTTCGTCGCGCAGTGCACTGACGGACAGCCAAGCCGCATACTCCTCGCCATTCTTGCGGCGATTCCACATCTCACCCTGCCAGCGTCCGGTCTGCGTCAATACCGCCCAAAATGATTGGTAAAACTCGGTGCCCTGGCGGCCAGAATTGAGCAGATTCGGATTTTTCCCCAGCACATCCTCGGCGCTATAACCGGTAATCTGCGTAAACGCAGGATTGACCGCCACAATCCTGGCATGGGTATCTGTAATCGTGATGCTGCCATGACTGCTGTCGAATACCTTGGCAGCTAGGCGCATGCCATCTTCCGCCTGAGACCGCGCCTTTTCGCGGTCAAAATTATCCAGTGCAAAACTGATGCCCTTGGCCATATCCTCCAGCAAATCAATAATCTCTTTGTCAAAGGCATCAATCAGATCGCTACAAACGGCCAACACGGCATAGGTATTGCCTCCGCGCAAAATAGGGAAGGTAGCAATCGAGTTAATCCCATACAGCATGGCCTTTTCGCGCCAAGGCATGGTTGATTCCCCTGCTTGAAAATCATTGATCACCACCACTTTATTTTCGCGGTAAGTGACGCCGACCGGCCCCTTGCTTTCAGGCACGTCCGGCAGGAACAAGATGGTGGTTGAGTCAAGATAGGACGTGGCTTTCCCAGATCTAGCCAGTGGGACGATTTTTTCGCCAGACTCGTCAAGGGCCCCAACCCATGCCAGCGCCATGCCGCCAAACTCGACTGCGGTTCGGCAAACCAGCGGGAACAGCGCTGAAGCATCGTCCAGTCGTGTGATGGCGCCATTAATCGCACTCAATGCGCGCAGTATGCTGACCAAACGCTGCATGCGCCCTTCTGCCTGCTTGCGCTCGGTGATGTTACGAATGATGCCCTGGATATATTTGCCCTTATCCGTTTCGATCTGACGCGTGCTAACCGCAACCGGAAACGCAGTGCCATCACTGCGGACATGGCGACTTTCGAACAGTTGACTGTTGTGTTGCAGAGTGGCATCCCAGCTCTGCTCAAAACTTCCTGGCGCATCTGACGAACGTAAAGTGCGGGCGTGACGACCAATCAACTGCTGGCGTAACAAGCCATACGCGGCTTCTGCACTGTCATTGGCTTCAACGATAATGCCATCTTCATCCATCAGCAAAATAATGTCGTTGGCGTATTTGCTCAGGAAATCGAAATGTTTGACCAAAGCCTGTTGCTTTAACTCTGCATTCAGTTGTGCCGCCTGGTATTGTGCGCGCCTATGGCGCCACCAGAAAAGCAGCGCCAGACTGGCAACTGAGGCCAGCAACAGCACAATCAAGGTCACATTAATCGCAATTCTGCGGATCGGCTGATAAATTTCTTCGGTGTCGACCTTGGCCAACATGAACCAGTCAGTGCCTGTGATTTTCGACGCATGTCCAATCACTGGCACACCACGATAATCCCTGCCGCTGATGAAGCTGTCTCCCGCTTTTAATGCCTGGACGGCAAGCAGTGTCGGATTGGCTGCTATGTTTTTTTGCGTCAACGCTGTCGCTTTACCGTGCCGCAACTCGTTCAGGTAGGTTACGTTGTCCCCATCTTGTTGGATCAGTACCGTTTCTGCACTGGCGCTCGGTGTCGGCCATGACTGGGCCAGCGGGAAGAGATGTTGCTCTGGATTGAGTTCAAACAGCAGCACACCGGAAACCTTGCCGCTCATGCCGGACGGCAGCAAGGGCGCTGCCATCGGCAAACTGATGACACGCGAGCCATCCGCGCGCGTATGCCAATGCATGCGGCCCATGACTGGACGCTTGGTCTCAGCCGCCTGCTTTAGCAAGTCTGGCACATGCGCGGCATCTAGTAGGGCGTCGCCAGTAGAAAGATAGATTTTGCCATTCAAATCCACCAGTGCCAGCTCACCATGAAGGAAATTTTTCCGTAATGTATCGAGTCGCCGGCGCACCCACTGCGCCTTATCCTCTGCTAGCTTGCCATCACGCACCCATATATCGAAGTTACTGGCGAGATAAGATTCATTGCCTGCGACCGCAGCATAGTTGATGTTTTGCTTGACCCAGCTATTGATCTGCTCAGCTTTCAACTGGGCGACCATGCCTAGATTTTGCTCGATCTTTCGAGTTTCGCTATGTTTGATGTTTTCAAAAACCAGATAGCCGCTCGTTGAAACCAACAGTATCAGCCCCAGCAGATAGATGAGCAGCAACCAAACAGCCGTTTGTTTCGAGTCAACCCGGTTGTCACCATCATATTTTGTTGAACTGTCAGCAGCAGATGAGCGCCACGTGCGCAGCACAAGATACAAGGCGCCAGTCACGTTCAGCACATAAAACAGCCCCTTATACATTTCCAGCTTGCTGCGTCCGCCCTCATCGATCGGCAACAGGTCGAGCAGATTCCCAGACAGAAAAATCCACAACGCCGATAGCGTCAAATAGGCAAGGGCAACCAGTAGCGCCCTGTTTTGGCCTAAGCGTTTCAATCCAGCACGGAGGGTATCCAACATGAAGCACGTTCCTGCCTGGAAAAATCGTCGTACTCGCCCAATTTTGTCGGGTCACTCCAGAGCGATCAGCTTTGCAGCATTGGCTAGGCTGAAACGCACTATTTTTATAAAGCAAATATTGTTAAAGACTATCAGATTTTGCGCTCTTGGACACTGGTCACGCTACGTCGTCTGACATATCTCAAGTGCAAGAAAACACATACAAACAGAGTAGCGCATAAAAAAAGCACATGTCCGCGAGGGAGCATGTGCATTGCGTGCGCTAAAATTTATTAGAACTTTTTAGAACTGTTCCCAGTCGTCACCTGAGACTGAATCAGTTTGTATCCGTTTGGGTGGCGCACTTGCGGCACGCACGACAGGTGCGCGCTGTGCAACGGACCTGACAGCCATCTTGATTGGCTTCTTGCTGATTGTGCTGCCAGTACGCACCGATGCGGCAACCGATGAGCTTCCAGTTTTGAACACACTGACCACCTGCACCAGATTGGCCGCCTGATCCTGCAACGATTCTGCTGCCGCTGCTGCTTCTTCGACCAAGGCAGCATTTTGCTGCGTCACCTGATCCATTTGTGTGACCGCCTGATTAATTTGCTCGATGCCGTCGACCTGCTCACGCGTTGCCGCCGTGATCTCGCTCATGATGTCGGTCACACGCTGGATGCTGCCTACAATCTCCGTCATCGTCGAGCCTGCCTGATCAACCAGCTTGGTGCCTTCGCCGACCTTGGAGACCGAATCATCAATCAAGGTCTTGATTTCACGCGCAGCACTGGCGCTGCGTTGTGCAAGGCTGCGCACTTCGGTCGCGACCACGGCGAACCCACGTCCTTGCTCACCGGCCCGCGCTGCTTCGACCGCTGCATTCAGCGCCAAAATGTTCGTCTGAAAGGCAATGCCGTCAATCACGCTAATGATCTCGGCCATCTTTTTCGAGGATTCATTGATCGAACTCATCGTGTCGACAACTTGCGATACCACCGCGCCGCCCTTGACCGCAATGTCGGATGCCGTTATCGCCAGTTGGTTGGCCTGATTGGCGTTGTCGCCGTTCTGGCGAACCGTGCTCGTCATTTCTTCCATCGACGAGGCCGTTTCTTCCAGCGAGCTGGCTTGCTGTTCAGTACGTGATGACAGGTCCATGTTGCCGGCGGCAATCTGTGCCGATGCCGTTGCAATCGTGTCGGTGCCAGTCCGTACCTGACCAACGATGTTGAGCAGATTGTCGTTCATGTTCTTCAGCGCCTGCATCAACTGGCCGGTTTCATCGGTTGAGCGGACTTCAATGCGATAGGTCAGGTCGCCGGATGCAACAGTATCAGCCACTTTCACCGCCTCGTTCAGGGGCTTCGTAATCGATCGTGTCACAAATACGGCGACAACAACGCCAAGCACAACGGCAATGGCACCCAGTGCGAGCAAAAGCAGGCGTGCCATTTCATAATCCACATCAGCTTGCTTGTCGGCCTTGTTCATCAATTCGACCAAGTATTTCTCAAAGCCTTCGATTTCATCCATGTAGGCGAATTGTGTTTTTCGCACATCATTCAGCAACAGTTGCTGTGCCTCATCCCACCTGGCATCCTCAAGCGTTTTAATCAATTTTTCCAGGGATGCGCTATATATTGCGCGCTTATCGAGCAAGGATTTGAACATTTCCTTGCCCTTGGGCGTGTTCAGCATCTTTTCCAGTGACTGGTAAGTCTCCGATGCTGACTTTCGTGCATCTTGAATGCGGTTGATTTCCGCCTTCACCGCTTCCTTTTCTTTGATGATGACAGCATTGCGACTGGAGCGAGCAATCACATTGATCTGCGCCAGCACCTTGTTGATCAATAAAACTTTGGGTACACGATCCTGAGTGATGACGGTCGACGCATCATTGACCACCCCCAATCGGTTGACACCGACAATCACAATAGCGGTCAGGATCAACAGGATGGCGGCGAACCCGACACCTAAACGTGTACCAATTTTCCAATCTGCTATTTTCATAAAGTATCTCTTGTTACCAATCTGTAAAAGTTTCCATATTACATCTATTTTTAATTTCTGCAGTGAGACTTGAACCCTACTCCCATGCAGAAATATGGCGTCTAAGCCACATCCAGCCAGGTAAGGGTTTGGATTATGCAGAAAACAAGCTGATGTCTAACTATGAGCATATGCACATTACCAACTTTTGCTTTTAATCAACTACCAGCCCGTTTTGCTGCCAAAAACATTTACGAGCTAGCCGATTCCCGCTCAACCGAGAAAATCTGTATTACAGTTGCTCTTAGGACATCCGACTTGTCAAACTATCCTATACGCCATGAATACGAGCTTGCGCGACCAGACGTCACCGCTGCAGCATCCAGGCCGTTTGCTGCTACTTTTTTTGCCTATCGCACTGCTGATTGTCATCAGCGGCTACTTTATTCATCAAACTGAACTGCGGCGGCTGCACACCGAACATGGTCTGCACGCACAGCAAGCTGTGGCTGTTGGTGGTGAATCGATTAGCCGCACATTGCAGTGGATTAGTCGCGATTTGCGTTACTTGGCAGAAGATGTCGGTGTGCAGCAATTACTGGATGAACCCAACGAGAAGCATTTATCAGACTTGGCAACCGACTGGATTTCGTTCTCGCATAACAAGCGGGTGTACGACAAAATTCGCTGGATCGACGAAACAGGCATGGAGCATCTTCGCATCAATTTTGCCGATCCCAAGCCGACCATGGTGCCGCGCGCTGAGTTACAGGACAAAAAGGACCGCTACTTTTTTTCTGACACGTTCAAACTGAATCTGGGTGAAATTTTTGTTTCGCCCTTTGACCTGAATGTTGAGAACAACAAGATTGAAATTCCGTACAAGCCGACAATACGCCTTGGCATGCCAGTTTTCGATAGCAAAGGCAATAAACGCGGCATTGTACTCATTAATTATTTTGCAGCCGATTTGCTTGCAAGCTTTGGGCAATCCTCGCGCATGGGCAAGAACTCGGCTTGGCTGGTCAATGAAGATGGCTACTGGCTCAAGGGCCCGGCTGCCACGGATGAGTTTGGCTTCATGTTTGGGCGCCAAGAGCTGACTATGGCACAGCGTTACCCCGAGGCTTGGAAGAAAATTCTTGTCGAAGAGGGAGGACAGTTCGAAACGGCAGAAGGACTATGGACCTTCGATACAGTATTCCCACTACTGGAAGGTCAAAAAACCAGCACCGGCAACGCTGAGATTCGCGCACCAAGTCGTAGCGCGCTTGAAAGCGGCAAATATGCTTGGAAGTCGGTATCGCTTATGCCGGCCGATGAATACAACGCTGGCATGATGGCCTTCAACACCAAACTCGGCACCAGTTCGCTATTGCTGCTGATACTGTTTTTTGCCGGCAGCTGGCGTGTGGTGCGTGCGCAATTAATTGAAGATAATATTCGCGCCAACCTTGAAAAAATTGTGGATGAGCGCACCCACGACCTTACGCTGGCCAATCAAAATCTGGCCGAAAATGAGGCACGCTTACGCACACTCTTCCAGTCGATTCCAGACTTGGTCTGGCTGAAAAATAGTGAAGGCGTTTATCTGGCGTGTAACTCGGCCTTCGAGCGGCTTTATGGTGCCAAAGAAAGTGACATCGTTGGCAAGACCGGGCTTGATTTCGTTGGCCCGCAAATGGCAGAGTTTTTTCATTCCAGTGATTTGAATGTCATTAGTTCAGGCAAACCAACGGTAATCGAAGAATGGCTGACTTATGCCGATGATGCCCACCGCGCACTATTTGAAGTCATTAAAGTTCCGGTCAAGACATCAAAAGACCAGCTGGTCGGTGTGCTGGGCGTTGCGCGCGACATCACTGAACGCAAGTTGGCAGAAGAAAAGCTGCAGCAAGCCGCAATGGTTTACCTACATAGCAGCCAGTCGATCATGGTCACCGATGCGAACGGCTTGATTATTGCGGCCAATCCCGGATTCGAGCGCATTACTGGCTACAGCGAGGCAGAGGTCGTCGACAAGAATCCGAGCATACTTAGCTCAGGACGACACGACCCTTCCTTCTATCAAGCGATGTGGCATTTGCTCAATACAACCGGGCGCTGGCAGGGCGAAGTTTGGAACCGTCGCAAGAATGGCGAAATCTTTCCGGCCTGGGTAACAATCAATGCTATTTTCAAAGAAGATGGTTCGATCGACCGTTATGTGGAATTGCTTTCTGACTTTACCAAAAAGAAGGAAGCCGAACAGCTTATCTGGCAAAAAACCAACTTTGACCCCTTGACTGGACTGCCTAACCGTTACATGTTCCTGAATCATCTGGATCAGGAAATTGAAAAGTCGCAGCATGCTAACCATCCATTGGCGCTGATGTTCCTTGATCTTGACCACTTCGCTGAGATCAACGACACACTGGGACATGATATTGGCGATCTCCTGCTCCAAGAAGCAGCAGAACGTCTGAAGTCATGCGTGCATGACGCAAATAACGTGGCGCGTATCGGCGGCGATGAGTTCACGGTAATTTTGGGTTCTCTGGAAGATCTGAGTGCCATCGAACACGTATCGCAGGATATTCTCTTTAAACTGTCCGAACCATTTCATTTAAAAGATGAAATCGTCTACGTCACCGCCAGCATCGGCGTCACGCTGTATCCGGAAGATGCCACCAGCATCGATGAGCTGCTCAAAAATGCAGAACAGGCGATGTATGCAGCCAAGAAGGCTGGGCGCAACCGATGCAACTATTACACTCCTTCCATGCAGCTGATCGCACAATCGCGCTTGCGCCTGGTTAACGATTTGCGTGGCGCGCTCGCGGATAACCAATTCCGAGTGTTTTACCAACCAATAGTCGATATGAATACTGGCGATATTCACAAAGCAGAATCGCTAATACGCTGGCAACATCCGCAGCGTGGATTGATCAGTCCAGGCGAATTCATCACCATCGCGGAAGAAATCGAAGTCATTGTCGAAATCGGCAATTGGATGTTCCATGAAGCGGCACTGCAGGCCACCCGCTGGCGTGCATCGCATCACCCGGATTTTCAGGTCAGCGTCAACATGTCACCTATCCAGTTCCGCAATGATGGCATCAGCCACATTCCATGGTTCGACTACATTCGTCGCCGCGGCATCCCCGGTGAATGCATAGTGGTTGAAATCACCGAAGGTTTGCTGATGGATGCTGGCACATCAGGGGTTCCCGCCCAATTGATGGCCTTCCACGAAGCCGGCATGCAGGTTGCCATTGATGATTTTGGTACCGGTTATTCCTCGTTGTCCTACCTCAAAAAGTTCGATATCGACTACTTGAAAATCGACCAATCTTTTGTGCGCAATCTCGCACCTGAATCGAGTGATCTGGCATTGTGCGAAGCAATTATCGTGATGGCGCATAAACTCGACATCAAGGTCATCGCAGAAGGCGTCGAGACTGAAGTCCAGCGCAGTCTGCTGGCGACTGCAGGATGCGACTATGGGCAAGGCATGCTGTTTTCCAAGCCCTTGATCGCAGCAGATTTTGAGGCGCTGTTAGCAGCACACGCATCAAATCAGCCCCCAAATTAAGCACTAGCTTGCTTGCCATATTCTGCAATCAAGTGGGGCCGCCAGTTATTTCAATATTTCTTGTATAATTGAGCAATGGAAAATCAAACCGCCACCCAAATCTTCGAATCGCTGGCCTCCGGCATCCGTCTCGACATCTACCGCCTGCTGGTCAAAGCCGGACTAGAAGGCATGGTCGCAGGGCAAATAGCCACCACGCTAGACCTGCCTCCAAACAACCTATCCTTTCATTTGAAAGCGATGACTCACTCCAGCCTGCTCTCGGTCGAACAGGAAGGTCGCTTTCAGCGTTACCGCGCGAACATCCCGCTGATGCTGGAACTGATCGCCTATATGACCGAGGAATGCTGCGCTGGACAACCGGAACAGTGCATGAACTTGCGCGAGGCGTCGCCCTGCTCGAGTGCAGTATTGCCGCCCCTTCCATCCAAGCTTGCAAAGAAAAAACCATGAACATCCTATTCCTCTGCACCGGCAATTCCTGCCGATCCATTTTGGGCGAAGCCACCTTCAATCATCTTGCGCCCGCAGGCTGGCGTGCAATGAGCGCGGGCAGTCAACCCGCTGGCTACGTGCATCCACACTCCCTCGCATTGCTGGCACGAGAAGGTATCTCTACCGAAGGTTTGCAAAGCAAATCCTGGGACAACTTGCCTGTCACGCCGGATATCGTGATCACCGTATGTTCGTCCGCTGCAGGCGAAACTTGCCCAGCGTATCTGGGGTCAGTGTTGCGCACGCACTGGGGGGTCGACGACCCCGCGCATGCGACGGGTACGGACGCAGAAATCGATGCTGCGTTCATACAGGCTTATCGCATCTTGCGCACCCGTATCGAAGCCTTTTTCGCATTGCCATTGGAAATACTAAAGAACGACAAACCAGCACTGAAGGTAGCGCTGGATCACATCGGTGCCTTGCTTCCTTGAACCCAATTTTCTGAAGGAGATTCCAAATGAAATCTATCCAAGTATTTGACCCAGCTTTATGTTGCAGCAGCGGTGTGTGCGGCGTAACCGTCGATCAAGCGTTGGTGAACTTTGCGTCTGATGTGGATTGGCTAAAAAAGAATGGGCAACAAATCGAGCGTTTCAATCTGGCGCAGCAACCGATGGAATTCGCTCAAAATCCAGTTGTGAAGGGTTTTCTGGAGCGTTCCGGACAGGAGGCGTTGCCTTTGATACTCGTCGATGGTGAAGTTGCGCTTGCTGGACGTTATCCGACTCGCCTCGAACTTGCACGCTGGACGGGTATTACGCTTCCGTCGATTCCGGTCATTTCCTGCTGTGGTGGCGGCAGCAGTTGCTGCAACTAACAATCTTTGGAGCCAATCATGAAATTCCTTGAAAACCCGCCCCGCTTTCTTTTTTTTACTGGCAAAGGCGGAGTCGGCAAGACCTCGATTGCCTGCGCCACGGCAATTCAACTCGCAGATTCAGGACGCAAGGTGCTGTTGGTCAGCACCGACCCTGCCTCCAACGTCGGTCAGGTATTCGGTATTACGATTGGCAATCACATCACTTCAATTCCTGCTGTGCCGAGATTGTCTGCTCTTGAAATCGATCCTCAGGCTGCTGCACAGCAATACCGTGACAGGATCGTCAGTCCCGTGCGCGGCATACTGCCGGACGATGTGGTCAAGGGAATAGAAGAGCAACTGTCCGGCGCTTGCACCACTGAAATCGCCGCGTTCGATGAATTTACTGCTTTGCTGACTGATGAAGCCTTGGTAGCTGATTATGACCATGTTATTTTCGACACCGCGCCGACCGGGCACACTATCCGCATGCTGCAATTACCCGGTGCCTGGAGTGGTTTTCTAGAAACCGGAACGGGTGATGCATCTTGTCTTGGCCCACTAGCTGGATTGGAAAAACAACGAGATCAATACAAGTCGGCAGTTGATGCGCTTTCCGACGAAGCGCGCACCCGCCTGATACTCGTCGCGCGCGCACAAAAAGGTGCGCTGCGGGAAGCAGGGCGCACCTATCAAGAATTGGCCGACATTGGCATGAAGCGGCAATATCTGGTGATTAACGGCATTCTTCCCGAGGAGGAAGCCAAACTAGACGGCCTTGCTGCTGCGATTTACCAGCATGAACAGGCTGAATTGGTGGCTCTCCCAGCTCTGCTGATGCCTTTGCCACGCGATCTGATACCACTTAAACCATTCAATCTCGTTGGCCTGGAAGCTCTGCGTCAATTGCTGTCTGACGTCCCGCTTCCCGTACCAACGAACGCTGAACAGACATTCGTCGCGCCTAGTGCACCGAGCCTGTCAAAACTGGTGGATGACATTGCACTGGATGGCCATGGTCTGGTGATGCTGATGGGCAAGGGGGGAGTCGGCAAGACTACCTTGGCGGCAGCGGTTGCGGTTGAACTGGCGCATCGTGGCTTGCCGGTGCATCTGACCACATCCGACCCGGCGGCGCACTTATCCGAAACGCTAAGTGGAACATTGGACAACCTGACCATCAGCCGCATCGATCCGCATGCAGAAACTGAACGTTATCGGAACCATGTTCTGGAAACCAAGGGTGCACAACTCGATGCGGAAGGATTGGCTCTACTTAAGGAGGATTTGCGTTCGCCCTGCACGGAAGAAATCGCGGTGTTCCAGGCGTTCTCACGCGTCATCCGCGAAGCGGGTAATAAATTTGTTGTGATGGATACCGCACCGACCGGCCACACCCTGCTTTTACTCGATGCCACGGGTGCCTATCACCGTGAAATAGCTCGTCAATTGAATGATTCAGGCATGCACCACTTCACTACACCGATGATGCAGTTGCAAGATCCAAAGCAGACCAAGGTGTTGCTGGTCACGCTTGCCGAAACCACGCCAGTGATGGAAGCATCCAACCTGCAAGATGACCTGCGCCGCGCAGGGATAGAACCGTGGGCATGGGTGATCAACAACAGCGTGGCAGCAGCAGCGCCGAAATCACCCTTGCTGCGTCAGCGCGCACACAACGAAATGCGGGAAATCGACATCGTGGCTACTCGCCATGCACAACGCTATGCGCTTGTTCCACTACTGAAGGAAGAGCCGGTTGGAGTTGAACGACTGCTACAGCTGACAAATGGAAGCAATTAACTACATAATTATTAGAGATCAGTAATGAAACGTGACGTAAGCTGCCCAAGCGTAGTCTCACAAGGCCACAGCAGAAAAAAACTATCCTTCCTCGACCGCAATCTGACGCTGTGGATTTTTGCTGCAATGGCGCTGGGAATCGTTCTGGGCTGGCTATCGCCCGACGTAAAGAATTTCATCAACCTGTTCAGCGTTGGCACAACCAACATCCCGATCGCAATTGGCCTGATCTTGATGATGTATCCCCCGTTCGCCAAGGTGCGCTACGAGGACATGGGCACAGTCTTCCGCAATACGCGGATTCTTGGACTATCACTGGTGCAGAACTGGATCATCGGCCCATTCCTGATGTTTTTCATCGCAATTGTCTTCTTGCAGGACAAACCTGAATACATGATCGGGCTGATCATGATCGGGCTGGCACGCTGCATTGCGATGGTCATCGTCTGGAACGAACTAGCCAATGGCGACACTGAGTACGCCGCCGGACTGGTCGCCTTCAACAGCGTATTTCAAGTGATATTTTTCAGCATGTATGCGTGGTTTTTTATCACGGTACTGCCGCCGCTATTCGGCTTGCAGGGCGTGGCGATGGACATCAGCATCGGCCAGATTGCCGAAAGCGTGTTTATCTATCTGGGCATCCCGTTTCTGGCTGGCGCACTAACCCGCTTCGTCGGCGTGAGGCTGATGGGGCGCGAGCGCTACCATGCCGTCGTGGTGCCAAAGATCAGCCCACTGACACTGATTGCGCTGCTGTTCACCATTGTGCTGATGTTCAGCCTCAAAGGCGACCTGATCGTGCAAATTCCGATGGACGTGGTACGCATTGCGATTCCACTGCTGGTGTATTTTGTCATCATGTTTCTGGTGTCGTTCTGGATGGGAAAGAGAGTGGGTGCTGACTACAGCAAGACGGCGACGCTGGCTTTTACCGCCGCCAGCAATAACTTCGAACTGGCAATCGCGGTGGCGATTGCGGTGTTTGGGCTGAATTCTGGCGCGGCCTTTGCCGCCGTGATCGGGCCATTGGTTGAGGTGCCGGTGATGATAGGCTTAGTTAATGTGGCATTCTGGTTTCAGCGACGTTACTTCCAGACGACGCCTGCCTGAATGCGCATACACACAGGGGTATTTATGCTGCGGCTCGTGTTATGTGGCTCTCCGCTATATAAAAGCATATACCCTGCCAAAAATGCTAATATTTTGGCTCTTTTTTGTGCTTTTTTGGCATTTTTGCTGTTCAAAACGGCGCACAAAGCCAATTTTTGGCCCAACTAATAACGCGACGCGTTAATAGTTTATTTAACAATATATCGACAAAATTTTCTCGAAGTCTGCATCCTCTGGTAACTTGATTCGAATTCATAGGTGACAGACCAACGCTAAGGACATCATGCTCACTGCTTTCGCCACTATCAAGCACTGGATTCACCGACAGCCGCTCGCCTTCCTGCTGCTGGCGACGATGGTCTGGTTTGGCCTGTATGAGGTGCTGATCCCTGTTTCCGAAGCATTGGTATCAGCATTACCGATAGAGCGCGCTAGCCATTTCGGTCAATCCTTACAATTCTTTTTTTACGACACTCCCAAGGTGCTGATGCTGCTGACGGGCATCGTGTTCGTGATGGGCATGGTCAATTCGCACTTCACACCGGAACGCACCCGCGCACTGCTGGCCGGCCGCACCGAAGGCGTAGCTAATGTAATGGCGGCATCCCTCGGCATCGTCACACCGTTTTGTTCGTGCTCGGCGGTGCCACTGTTCATCGGTTTCGTGCAGGTAGGTGTGCCGTTAGGCGTGACTTTCTCGTTTCTAATTTCAGCGCCGATGGTAAATGAAGTAGCACTCGCACTGCTGTTCGGTCTGTTCGGCTGGAAGGTTGCCGCACTCTATCTTGGCCTCGGCCTATCGGTCGCGATTGTGTCCGGCTGGGTCATCGGCCGCCTGAAGATGGAGGCGCATCTAGAGGACTGGGTGCGCGACATGCCGCGCGTTCAAGCCGCTGTGGGAGACGGTCAACTGACGTTGGGGGCACGTATAGATGCTGGTTTTGCAAGCGTGTCTGAAATTGTGGGGCGCGTCTGGCCGTATATACTTGCAGGGATCGCGGTTGGCGCAGCCATCCATGGCTATGTGCCGCAGGATTTCATGGCTGGAATCATGGGCAAGGACACATGGTGGTCGGTCATTCTAGCGGTGCTGGTTGGCATCCCGATATATGCCAACGCTGCCGGCATCATTCCTATGGTACAGGCACTGCTGGCAAAAGGCGCAGCACTCGGCACGGTGCTGGCCTTCATGATGAGCGTAATCGGCTTGTCGCTGCCTGAAACAATCATCCTGCGCAAGGTGTTGAAGCCGCGATTGATCGCCACCTTCATCGGCGTGGTCGCGACCGGCATTTTGATAGTGGGTTATGTTTTTAACGCTGTTCTGTAAATAAGGAGATTGAAATGGAAGTCAAAGTCCTCGGCACTGGTTGCGCCAATTGCAGCAACACTATCGCATTGATCGAGCAGATCGCAAAAGCCAAAGGTATTAGTATCACCCTGAGCAAAGTGGAAGAGATAAAGGACATCATGGCTTACGGCATCATGTCTACGCCCGGCGTGGTGATTGACGGCAAAGTCGTGCATGCGGGTGGCATACCGAGCCGTGACAAAATCGAGAGCTGGTTTTAGCGTTGCATCCTAATGCAAAGTGGAGAACAGATTCAACATTCCTGTTTATCTGTGCAATAGAGCCGATCCATTACGACTTCCATTTAACGAGGCGTCAAAACTAACCGAGTCTTTGATGCTATCCCGCATTTCTGACTGCGCGGCGCTGCGCCAAATACGCACCGATGCGGAACAGTAAAAGCAGCGCAACGATGACGCCAAACAGAACCGGTTGCGTCACATCGTGCCGCCCAAACTTGAGCAACCAATAATGCAGCACCGCCAGCACTGCGCTCACATACGTCAGTCGGTGCAGCCATTGCCAAGCATTCATGCCCAGCGCTTTGAACATGCCGGCAGTACTGGTTAGTGCCAGCGCCAACATAATCAACAACGCGATAAATCCGGTAAGCAATACCGGTCTGGTCAGAATCCGCTCCAGCACCTGGATCACATCCTGCGAACGCGCCAGCCATAAGTAAGCAAAGAAATGTAGGACGCCGTAAGCAAACGCATACATGCCAGGCAGGCGGCGGAAGCTGACCAGCCAGTTCCAACCAGTCAGCAAACGCAACGGTGTGACAGCGAGCGTGATGCACAGAAAATACAAGGACCAATCCCCCGTTTCACGCAGAATCACGCGAAACGCCTTGTCGCCAAACAGTTCCAGCAGCGTACCAATCAGCAGCCAAAGAAATGGCAGCAGCGCTAGCAAATGCAGCACAGCCCTCAGCGCCGTTAGTTGTTTGGCAGACGGGTCAGAAAATATTCTCATAAGCACCACGCTTGACCTGATTAAAAATTACGGTTTCACGACGTGCCATACATTGTTCACGCCATCACCAGTCTTATCGCCGGGCTTTTTGTCCTTAACCCATAGATGAAGCAGTTTACCCTTGTATGCCCACTGCAGCTTGCCATCATCGCGCTTAACGATGCTGTAATCACCCTTCGCCTTGTCACCGTCTTTCGCCATCAGCGGCGGCCAATTGGCTGCGCACGGACCGTTACAGACACTCTTGCCGCTGCCAGCCACATCTTTATCAAAGACATACAAGGTCATGCCGGAAGCGTCGGTCAATACACCGCCTGAGACCTTGGCCGGAACAGATCCAGCACATGCGCTCCCTGCCACGCCAATAGCTAACATCAATCCCACTACAAAACTTGATAATCGTTTCATGCCATTCTCCTTGAGTGAAATGCCATTCAATAGATCACTTTACTTGCTGCCGACTCAGACTACCCGATTTTACACAAGCTTGTCAGAACAGCAGGCGACTGCTTCCCCCAGGATTATCGTACAATGAGGGTCCGGATTTCCCCTCTTTTTTGCGTTCCCCTTATACATGTCCAAACTCTGGCAAGCACGATTTTTTACTACCGCAAACCACCTGCGTGATTTGCCGACAACGCCAGCGCCTGAAATTGCGTTTGCCGGCCGCTCCAATGCGGGCAAATCGACCACAATCAACTTGCTGTGCAACCAGAAGAATCTTGCGTTTGCCTCCAAAACGCCTGGCCGCACACAACACATCAACTTTTTCTCGATTGGCGGCGCCTTGGTCAGCCAGCATCGCCAAGACCCGACGATTGTTGAAGAAATTAAGGCACTGCTGGTAGATTTGCCTGGCTACGGTTATGCCGAAGTATCCGGCTCAGCCAAATTGCATTGGCAACAACTGCTGGGCGAATATGTGAAGAAGCGCGAGCAACTCGTCGCACTAGTGCTGGTGATGGATTCGCGACGCCCATTCATGCCACTGGATATACAGATGCTGGAGTGGTTTGCGCCGACCGGCAAGCCGATTCATTGCATCCTGACCAAGGCCGATAAGCTGAACCGCAATGAATCCACCAATGCACTGCGGCAGGCAAACACCGTACTGTCGAGTTATGTGGATGAACATGGGCTGCCGTTTCCGTTTTCAGTGCAGCTGTTTTCAGCACCGAAACGCATCGGGCTTGAGGAAGCAGATAAAAAGATTTTGTCCCTGCTGGGATTGTCCGAAGATAGCGAACCCAAAACCACAAGCACAAGCACAAGCACAAGCACAAGCACAAGCACAAGCACAAGCACAAGCACAAGCACAGCAGAATAATAGAAAAGCCCTGGAGAAAATCCACCTTCTCCAGGGCTAAAATACCCGGCTTGTATTGCTGCAGCCGAGTGCCCGTCCAGGGGGCTAGGCGGTAAGCAATGTTGATTGCCTGTTTGTTGGATCGCGAAGTTGGACTAAAGTTTCTGCAATACTTTCAGCCTGATTAGGTTTCACCTTTCTTTTGATATTCATCATGCCTAAGCTGTCTAACATTGCACCTTTCCCTACGCTTCGTATGCGCCGCATGCGGCGCGATGCATTTTCCCGCAAACTGATGCGCGAGCATGTACTGACGCCAGCCGACCTGATTTATCCGGTATTTGTATTGGATGGTCAACAGCGACGCGAACCTGTGACTACAATGCCCGGCGTCGAACGGCTATCAATTGACTTGCTACTACCTGTTGCCGAAGAGTGCGTGGCATTGGGTATTCCTGTGATAGCGCTGTTTCCGGTTATCGACCCAGTACTAAAAACCCCAGACGGCAGTGAAGCGCTGAATCCAGCAGGCTTGTTGCCGCGCGCAGTAAAGGAACTTAAACAGCGCTTTCCTACTCTCGGCATCTTGTCTGACGTCGCACTCGACCCCTATACCAGCCATGGGCAGGATGGGCTGATTGATGCCCGCGGCTTTGTCTTGAACGATGAGACATGCGCACTGCTGGTACAACAGGCACTGGTGCACGCAGAAGCGGGCGTGGATATCGTCGCACCGTCGGACATGATGGATGGCCGCATCGGCGCAATACGCGCTGCGCTGGAAGCGCATGGTCATGCTTACACCCGCATCATGGCGTATTCCGCCAAATATGCATCCGCCTTTTACGGCCCTTTCCGCGATGCGGTTGGCTCATCTCCCAATCTGGGTAAAGCTAACAAGTCCAGCTACCAGATGGACCCTGCAAATACTGACGAAGCCTTGCGCGAAGTGGCGCTCGATATTGCCGAAGGTGCAGACATGGTGATGGTCAAACCGGGCATGCCTTACCTAGATGTGTTGCACCGCGTGAAACAGACATTCCGCATGCCAACCTTTGCCTATCAAGTCAGTGGTGAATACGCGATGATCAAGGCTGCAGCACTTCACGGTTGGCTAGAGCACGACAAGGCGATGATGGAAGCCATGATGGCATTCAAGCGCGCCGGTGCGGATGGTGTGTTGACCTATTTTGCACGCGATGTGGCTCGCTGGCTAAAACAAAACGCCTGAATTTTTCGCATTATCCAGCCTGAGTTTCGGCGGCAATCCACGCCAGATACTTGGGCAAGCCACCATTGATCTGAAACACAATAATTTCAGGCACATCATAAGGATGGATGGCGCTAATGGCGGCTTCCAGCGCCGCGTAGCAGGCTTGCGTGGTCTTGATGAATAGCGCAACCTCAGCCGCCTCTTCAACCGCGCCCTGCCAGCGGTAAACCGAATGGACGCCCGGTAAGATATTGACACAGGCTGCCAGTTGCTTGCTGACCAAATCGTGCGCAATCGCATTTGCAACTGCCATATCCGGTACGTTGCAAACTACCATGATCATTTCCTGCATCTCACGCTCCTGATGAAAATCTCTCCCTAGGAAGAATATCAGGATACTTTCCCTGAAATGAAAAAAGCCAGTGATTCACTGGCTTTTATTCTGCAACTCAAACTACCGCTACAACTTAATCTGCAGCAACCGCTTCAGTGACTTCTGGGCGATCCAGCAGTTCGATGTAAGCCATCGGTGCATTGTCGCCAACACGGAAACCCATCTTCAGGATGCGCAGGTAGCCGCCGTTACGATTTGCATAACGTGGGCCAATCTCAGCGAACAGCTTGACAACCATTTCACGGTCACGCAGGCGGCTGAAAGCCAGACGCTTGTTTGCCAGCGTGTCTGTTTTGCCCATAGTAATGATCGGCTCAATGACGCGGCGCAGTTCTTTAGCTTTAGGTACAGTGGTTTTGATAGCTTCGTGACGCAACAGAGAAACAGTCATGTTGCGCAGCATTGCAAGGCGATGCGACGAAGTGCGATTCAGTTTACGTAGGCCATGACGATGACGCATGATAATTCCTTTTCTTTTGTGTTAATTCCAGCTCTTCTATCGTTTCTGCTTCAGCAGATTCGCGGACCGGTAATGTATAGAATAAATTAAGTTTTTATCACGTTTTGCATTTTCAATGCAGCGCGTGATTATTTTTCCAAACCAGCTGGTGGCCAGTTATCGAGCTTCATACCCAAGGTCAAACCACGTGATGCGAGCACTTCCTTGATTTCGTTCAAGGACTTGCGGCCGAGGTTAGGCGTCTTCAGAAGTTCGTTTTCGCTACGTTGGATCAAATCACCAATGTAGAAAATATTTTCTGCTTTCAGGCAGTTTGCGGAACGTACGGTCAACTCAAGATCATCTACCGGACGCAACAGGATCGGATCGACCGCTGGTGCATTAGCAGGTGCCTCGGAGGTTGCTTCAGTACCTTCCAGCGATGCAAATACGCTCAATTGATCAACCAGCACCCGAGCAGATTGGCGAATTGCTTCTTCTGCCGAGATCACGCCGTTGGTTTCAATATTCAGGATCAACTTGTCCAGATCGGTACGCTGTTCAACACGAGCTGACTCAACCGAATACGAAACGCGACGAACTGGCGAGAAAGACGCATCCAGAATGATACGGCCGATGGTCTTGTTGGCATCTTCCGACAGGCGACGTACGTTACCTGGAACATAGCCACGACCAATTTCAACCTTGATCTGCATGTCCAGCTTGCCACTTTCGGTCAGATGAGCAATCACATGATCAGGATTTATCAACTCTACATCGTGCGGCAACTCAATATCGGATGCCAGCACAGGGCCAACGCCTTCCTTCTTGAGGATCAAAGTAACTGAATCGCGATTATGCAGCTTGAATACCACGCCCTTGAGGTTCAGCAGCAAGTCAACGACGTCTTCTTGCACGCCATCAAGCGTAGAATATTCATGCACAACACCGGCGATGGTGACTTCAGTCGGTGCGTAGCCAGCCATTGAGGACAGCAAGATGCGACGCAATGCGTTGCCCAGCGTGTGTCCATATCCACGTTCAAACGGTTCCATTTCGACGCGGGAATGCCCTGGGCCTAGTGTCTCTACATTGATGATGCGTGGCTTGAGGAAATTATTTTGCATACTATGTCCTTTTCAATACCCTCGGCTCGTTACGCCGATAAGGCTGATGGATCATGAAAATGCCCTCTCATGACGAGAGGGCAAACGGGTCGTTAAAATTAACGGGAATACAATTCGATGATCAGCGATTCGTTAACGTCGTTAGCGAATTCGTTGCGATCTGGCAGACGTTTGAATACGCCTTCCATTTTCTTCGCATCAACAGAAACCCAAGCAGCCATGCCAACTTGTTCGGCCAGCGACAGCGATTCTGCGATACGTGTTTGTATCTTTGATTTTTCGCGAATAGCAACAACGTCATCAGCCTTGACCATATACGATGGGATATTGACGACAACGCCATTTACAGTTAGTGCCTTGTGGCTAACCAACTGGCGCGCTTCAGCACGTGTCGAACCGAAACCCATGCGATAGGTCACGTTATCAAGGCGCGCTTCCAGCAATTGCAATAGCTTGTCGCCGGTATTACCCTTGCGGCGCTCTGCTTCTGCGAAGTAGCGGCGGAACTGACGTTCCAGTATGCCATACATGCGCTTGACCTTTTGCTTTTCGCGCAATTGGTTGCCATAGTCGGAGGTGCGTGCACCAGACTTGAGTCCATGCTGGCCTGGCTTGACGTCAAGTTTGCACTTGGAGTCGAGCGAGCGACGGGCGCTCTTTAGGAAAAGATCCGTACCTTCACGGCGGGAGAGTTTAGCTTTTGGTCCAATATAACGTGCCACGTTAGTTTCCTTGAATAATAAAATTGACGCCCCAGATTCACCCAATCTTGATTGGGTTCACCAGGCGCTAGTTCGGCTCAAACGCACCGAACAGTGGTCTTAACAAAAAACCCGCCTTAATACTGGCGGGGAACTACAGTACTATAAACCGAGAATAAATCTCAGATACGACGGCGTTTTGGCGGACGGCAACCATTATGCGGTACAGGCGTGATGTCTTGGATCTGGGTAATTCTGATGCCAAGATTATTCAATGCGCGTACTGCTGAATCGCGACCTGGGCCTGGGCCCTTGATGCGCACTTCAACGCTTTTCATCCCGCATTCAACAGCTACCTTGCCAGCAGCTTCTGATGCAACCTGCGCTGCAAACGGGGTTGATTTGCGTGAGCCTTTAAAGCCGGCACCGCCAGAAGTTGCCCACGACAACGTATTGCCTTGACGATCAGTAATAGTAATGATCGTATTGTTGAAAGAGGCATGAACGTGTGCAATTCCTTCAGCAACGTTCTTCTTTACCTTTTTGCGTACTCGTGCTGATGCATTACTTTGTGCTTTTGCCATAATAATTTCCTTGAATCCGACAACTAATCAAACAACTTGTTTGAATTATTTCTTCAACGACTGAGCCGCCTTGCGCGGGCCTTTACGGGTACGTGCATTGGTGCGCGTACGCTGACCACGAACTGGCAAACCTCTGCGATGGCGCAAACCACGATAGCAACCCAAATCCATCAGGCGCTTAATGCTCATGGAAACTTCGCGACGCAAATCGCCTTCAATCACGAACTTGCTGATTTCTTCACGAATTTTTTCCAATTCGTTGTCATCAAGATCTTTGATCTTTTTAGTGGTAGCGACACTTGTAACTGCGCAAATTTTTTGCGCCCGTGTGCGGCCAATGCCAAAAATCGCTGTTAAACCGATTACTGTGTGCTGATGATTGGGGATATTCACCCCTGCTATACGTGCCATTCGTTATTCCTCAATAAATAACGTTAATTAACCTTGGCGCTGCTTATGACGCAGTTCCGTGCAAATAACACGAACTACGCCCTTGCGCTTAACGATCTTGCAGTTGCGGCAAATCCGCTTTACGGATGCTTGAACTTTCATTTTTACCCTCTTATATTGCTTTTAAATACAATCTGTAAAATTACTTGGTGCGGAATATGATTCACGCCCGACTCAAATCTAAGGTGTCAACTCAAAATCAACTTGCCACCTTGGTTTACCTGCAGCACGTTACCGTTAAAGACTCGTGCCACCCTTGAAATTTGATTTACGTAACAAGGTTTCATACTGCTGCGACATAACGTAATTATTGATCTGCGCCATGAAGTCCATCGTTACAACAACAATGATCAACAGTGAAGTTCCGCCGAAGTAAAACGGTACTTTCCATCTAGCAATCAGCAACTCAGGCAATAAACAAACCAGCGTTACATAAACCGCACCAGCCAGAGTCAAACGCATCAATATTCTGTCGATGTAGCGTGCTGTTTGTTCGCCTGGACGAATGCCAGGAACAAATGCACCGCTCTTTTTCAAGTTATCGGATGTTTCCCTGCTATTGAATACCAAGGCGGTATAAAAGAAGCAGAAGAAAATAATTGCAACAGCATACAACAGCGCATGAATCGGCTCACCAGGCGCCAATGAGGCTGCGAGGTCCTTCAAAAAGCGGACAATCGCGCTGGTAGTATCTGCACCAGTTGTAAACCAGCCAGTAATCGTCGCCGGAAACATAATAATCGACGAAGCAAAGATCGGCGGAATCACACCAGACATGTTCAGCTTCAGTGGCAAATGACTAGACTGACCACCATAAATTTTGTTTCCAACTTGACGTTTTGCATAATTGACCAGAATCTTGCGCTGGCCGCTTTCGACAAATACGACAAAGTAAGTTACCAATACGACGATGGCACAAATCAAGATCGCAGCCAAGGTGCTCATCGAACCAGTGCGAACCAATTCAAACAAACCACCCACAGCACTCGGCAGACCGGCTGCAATACCAGCGAAGATAATAATCGAGATGCCATTGCCAAGACCGCGCTCGGTAATTTGCTCGCCCAACCACATCAGGAACATGGTGCCCGTCACCAGCGATATCACTGCTGTCAACCGGAATGCCATACCAGGTTCGATCACCAGACCTGGCTGCGTCTCAAGAGCCACAGCAATCCCTAAAGCCTGAAAAGTTGCGAGCAGCAATGTACCATATCGCGTGTATTGCGTAATTTTTCGCCGTCCGGCTTCGCCTTCTTTTTTCAAGGCGTCTAACTGAGGCGAAACAACTGCCATCATCTGCATGATGATCGATGCCGAAATATACGGCATGATATTTAGTGCAAATACAGTAAAGCGTGACAGTGCACCACCCGAGAACATGTTAAACATGCCAAGTATGCCGCCCTGATTTTGCTTAAATAATTGCGCCAGCTGAATCGGATCAATTCCCGGCACCGGGATGTGTGCTCCGATACGATAAACAACCAATGCCCCTAGCAGAAAACCCAGTCGGCCCCAGGGAAACCCCGCTGCCGCTGCATTTTTTGCTTGTTGTGCTGAAGTCGCCAATTATTGCTCCTGAATTACTTGTGCTTATGCTACCGAGCCGCCCGCAGCTTCGATCGCCGCTTTGGCGCCCTTGGTTGCAATCACACCAGTCAGCTTGACAGCCTTGGTGATTTTGCCTGACAGAATAACGCGAACGTCATTTGCCAATACCGAGACGATGCCAGCCTGCTTCAAAGTCAACACATCAACGTCTGATACTGGCAATTTTTCCAGATCCGACAAATTGATTTCAGCTTTGGTGTTTGCTGCCAGCGATTTGAAGCCACGCTTAGGCAAACGACGGTGCAGAGGCATCTGACCACCTTCAAAACCAACCTTGTGAAATCCGCCTGAGCGGGATTTCTGCCCTTTATGACCGCGACCTGCGGTCTTGCCGATACCGGATCCAATGCCACGCCCTACTCTGCGTTTGTAATGCTTGGCGCCGTCTGCTGGTTGTATGCTATTCAATTTCATGATTTGTCCTGTCCGGAAGTCAACGACTTACGAAATCACTTTTACAAGATACGATACTTTATTAATCATGCCGCGAACTGCTGGCGTGTCTTGCAATTCAGAAACTGAATTCAATCTGCGCAGACCAAGTCCCCGTACAGTACCGCGATGCGATTCGCGTGTACCAATGACGCTCTTTACCAATTTAACTTTAACTGTATTCGTCATCATGAACACCTTAACCCAGAATTTCTTCAAGAGATTTTCCGCGCTTGGCAGCAATCTCAGATGGCGCGCTCATTGAAGATAAAGCATTCAACGTTGCACGAACCATGTTATACGGGTTGCTTGAACCGATGGACTTGGCAACCACGTTGGTTACACCCATCACTTCAAAAATAGCCCGCATAGCACCGCCAGCAATAACGCCCGTACCTTCCTTGGCTGGATTCATCATAACCTTGGATGCGCCGTGCTTACCCGTAATGGTGTGCTGCAAAGTACCATTCTTGAGCGGAATTTTGATCATGTTGCGTCTTGCTTCTTCCATGGCCTTTTGCACAGCAACAGGAACTTCTTTCGACTTTCCCTTGCCCATGCCAATTCGACCATCGCCATCACCTACAACAGTGAGTGCTGCAAAACCCATGATACGACCACCCTTAACCACTTTGGTCACGCGGTTGATCGCGATCATCTTTTCGCGCAAACCGTCATCCGGCTTGTCACTCTGCATTTTTTGTTGCGTCTTTGCCATGATGATTCTTCCTTAAAACTTCAAGCCGGCTTCACGCGCAGCTTCAGCCAGCGCTTTCACACGACCGTGATAACGGAAACCGGAACGGTCAAACGCAACTTCCGTTATGCCCGCCTTCAACGCCTTCTCAGCAACCTTTTTGCCTACCAGAGTAGCCGCGTCAATATTGCCGCCCTTGCCAGATTTCCCGGCGAGCTCTTGACGCACTTCTGCTTCCAGCGTAGAGCATGAAGCCAAAATGCTTGCATCCGGTGCAATCACATTCGCATAAATGTGCAAATTCGTGCGGTGCACACTCAAACGAGTTACCTTCAATTCGGCGATCTTGGCTCGGGTCTGACGGCCGCGGCGCAGCCGTGATTGTTTCTTGTCCATCGTCAACCCCTATTACTTCTTCTTGGTTTCTTTAAGCTTTACCACTTCATCCGCATAGCGGACGCCCTTGCCCTTGTATGGCTCAGGCTTGCGGTAAGCACGGACTTCAGCAGCGACTTGACCAACCTTCTGCTTGTCGATGCCCTTGATCAGGATTTCAGTCTGAGTCGGCGTTTCACATGTAACACCAGCTGGCATTTGATGCGCAACCGGATGTGAGAAACCAAGAGACAGATTGAGTTTGTCGCCTTGTGCCTGGGCACGATATCCGACACCAACCAAGCTCAATTTCTTTTCAAACCCTTTGGTGACACCACGTACCATGTTGTTCACCAGTGCCCTCATCGTGCCAGACATGGCATTCGACTCGCGACTATCATTAACAACGGCAAATTTTAGTGCGCCGTTATCATTCTCGATGCTCACCAGGCCATTCAGTGACTGCGTCAAGGTGCCCAATGGGCCTTTGACGGTAATTTGCTCAGCGGAGATGGTGGCAACAGCATCATCTGGCATTGCAATTGGCATTTTTCCTACTCGTGACATTCGGCGCTCCTTAGGCAACGTAGCAAATTACTTCGCCACCGACACCGGTTGCGCGCGCTTTGCGATCTGTCATCACGCCCTTAGGCGTAGACACAATTGCCACACCCAGACCGTTCATGACATTAGGTAAATCATCCCTGCCCTTGTATACACGCAAACCAGGGCGCGAAACGCGCTCGATACGCTCAATAACAGGACGCCTGTCGTAATACTTCAGACCAATCTTTAATTCTGCCTTGCCCGCCGCCTTGGTTACAGAAAAATCTTCAATGTAACCTTCATCTTTAAGAACTTGCGCAATGGCAGCCTTAACGTTTGAAGATGGCATTGCTACGGTACTTTTCTGTACACCCTGCGCATTACGGATGCGAGTCAGCATATCGGCTATAGGATCACTCATGCTCATTTGTATCTACTCCTATTACCAGCTAGCTTTTGTGATTCCGGGAATTTCGCCACTCATAGCGAATTCACGAAGCTTAATACGTCCGAGACCAAACTTGCGGTAGGTACCGCGCGGACGACCAGTTATTGCGCACCTGTTGCGTTGACGCGTAGGGTTTGCATTCCGTGGCAGCGCTTGCAACTTGAGACGAGCAGCATAATGCTCTTCCTCAGATTTGCTTTGGTCATCAATGATGGCCTTTAATTCTTTACGCTTACCAGCATACTTCTTTACTAGGTCTGCGCGCTTTTGCTCACGGTTGATCAGAGACAGTTTTGCCATATCGATCTCAGTTTCTAAACGGAAATTTAAATGCGGTGAGGAGTGCTTTCGACTCATCATCAGTCTTAGCGGTTGTCGTAATGCTGATATTCAAGCCACGCAACGCGTCAATTTTGTCGTACTCAACTTCCGGGAAAATAATCTGCTCCCTGACACCGACGTTATAGTTTCCACGACCATCGAATGAACGACCGGAAATGCCACGGAAATCGCGAACACGCGGTAATGCGATGGAAATAAAACGATCAAGGAACTCATACATCCGAGGACCACGCAGAGTTACCATACAACCAATTGGGTAACCTTCGCGAATCTTGAAACCTGCAATTGATTTGCGAGCCTTAGTGACAACAGGCTTTTGAGCCGCAATTTTTGTCAAGTCACCAACAGCATGGTCAATAATTTTCTTATCCGCAACCGCCTCAGACAAACCCATATTCAAGGTAATCTTGGTGATACGAGGAACCTCCATTGCTGACTTGTACGAAAACTTCGCCATCAAATCTGCAACTACTTTATCTTTATAAAAATCCTGAAGTCGTGCCATGATTTTTTACGCCTTAACAACTTCGCCAGTGGATTTGAAAACGCGGACTTTTTTGCCATCCACATCTTTAAATCCAACACGATCTGCCTTGCCAGTTGCCGCATTAAATAATGCAACATTTGACACATGAATCGGCATCGACTTATCAACGATGCCCCCAGCCGCACCCGTCATCGGATTAGCTTTGGTCGCTTTTTTCACCACATTGATGCCATCAACCACAAGACGATCAACACCCGCACGGCCAGTGACCGTTCCGCGCTTGCCCTTATCCTTGCCAGCCAATATGATCACATGATCATTATTAATAATCTTATCCATCACAACCTCCTACAGGACTTCTGGTGCCAGCGAAACGATCTTCATGAAACGCTCAGTACGCAACTCGCGTGTAACTGGGCCAAAGATGCGCGTGCCGATCGGCTCAAGCTTGGCATTAAGCAATACAGCTGCGTTGCCGTCGAATTTGATCAGAGACCCATCCGGGCGACGAACGCCTTTGGCTGTACGCACGACCACAGCATTGTAAATCTCACCCTTTTTTACCCTGCCACGCGGCGCAGCTTGCTTGATGGCAACCTTAATAACATCACCAATGCCCGCATAACGGCGCTTAGAGCCACCCAAAACCTTGATGCACAAAACCTCTTTTGCACCAGTGTTGTCGGCCACTTTTAGACGGCTTTCTGTCTGAATCATATATTTTCTTTCCCAACTTAATACGCACAAGCAAATTGCGCCGGCGCTCAGTTTTGGTCCCGCCAGGCCGCCCGGAGTATCCGCGCAATCTGATTGGGTAGATGTTAAAAAAACCCCCGCGCTTGAGATACGCAATTAAGCAACCACCACCTCAAGCACAAGAATTATGTTACGTAATCGAGCCTTAGATTATGACACCGAATCTCAGGTAATGCAACAAATTTATACTACTTGTGCAACCTGAACCACTCGCGTCACACTCCACGCCTTGGTTTTTGAGATAGGACGTCCTTCTTGGATCTCTACCGTGTCACCCATTTTTGCCTGATTGGCTTCATCGTGCGCGTGATACTTGCTCGAGCGCATAATGATTTTTCCGTACAGCGGGTGCTTCACGTGACGTTCGATCAAAACGGTTACCGTCTTGTCCATCTTGTCAGAGACCACTTTGCCAGTTAGCGTGCGCTTTAGCGCTTGGTTTTCTTGATCGTTCATTATGCAGCACCCTTCGAATTCATAACCGTTTTTACTCTAGCAATATCACGGCGAACTTTCTTGAGTTGAGAAGTATTGCTCAATTGCTGCATAGCGACTTGCATGCGAAGCCCAAATTGGGCTTTCAGCAAATCATTCAACTCTTTGTCCAGAGCGGCGCTATCCTTGCCGCGGAGTTCAGATACTTTCATGTTCGCTCCCATTATTGACCGACTTGTCGGAAAACAAACGTAGTCGGCAATGGCAACTTGGATGCAGCGAGACGAAACGCCTCTCTAGCCAAGGCCTCATTGACGCCATCCATTTCATACAGAACTTTGCCTGGTTTGATTTCAGCAACGTAGTATTCAGGATTGCCCTTGCCGTTACCCATACGTACTTCAGCTGGTTTTTGAGAAATCGGCTTGTCCGGGAAAATGCGAATCCAGATCCGACCGCCACGTTTGATGTGACGTGTCATGGCGCGACGTGCCGCCTCGATCTGGCGCGCTGTAATCCGACCGCGACCAACTGCCTTCAGACCAAAATCCCCGAATGCAACTGATGTGCCGCGCTCATGGGAAATACCAGTGTTTCTTCCCTTTTGCTCTTTGCGATACTTTCTGCGTGATGGTTGCAGCATAATTATTCTCCTGCCTTATCAGCCGTCACATTGCTATCAAGAGCAACTTCCGGCTTTCTGGTGCGAACTCCCTTGGCAACCGAAGCTGGCGCGGCAGTAGCTGCAGCAGCTGACTGCGCCTCAATCCTCTTAGGGCGAGTACGCCCGGCCGGCTTAGCATCTTCACGACGTGGGCCACGACGCTTTTTGTCATCATCTACTGATGCCTCAAGCTTTGGCGCTTCGCCGTTTGCAAGGCGGTCGCCTTTGTAGACCCACACTTTAACGCCAATAATGCCGTAGGTGGTATGCGCTTCGCTAAATCCGTAGTCAATGTCAGCACGAAGTGTGTGCAGTGGCACACGGCCTTCGCGATACCATTCCTTACGTGCAATTTCAATGCCATTCAAACGACCCGATGACATGATCTTGATGCCAAGTGCTCCCAAGCGCATTGCGTTTTGCATGGAGCGCCTCATGGCGCGGCGGAACATAATCCGCTTTTCCAATTGCTGAGTAATCGAATCTGCAATTAATTGCGCATCAACTTCAGGCTTACGAATTTCTTCGATATTAACGTGCACAGGCACGCCCATGATCTTGGCCAAACCGGACTTCAGAACTTCAATATCTTCGCCCTTCTTGCCAATAACCACACCTGGACGTGAACTGAAAATAGTAAAGCGCGCATTTTTTGCAGGACGCTCAATCAAGACACGGCCAACGGATGCGTTCTTCAATTTCTTCTTCAGGAACGCCCGTGCCTTCAAATCTTCATTGAGCATCGTGGCAAAGTTGCCATTGCCGGCATACCAGCGCGACGACCAGTTACGGGCTACCGCAAGGCGGAAACCTGTTGGGTGAATTTTCTGACCCATCGTGACTCCTTAATTGCCGACAGTCACGTAGATGTGACAAGATTGTTTCGAAATTTGATCGCCACGACCTTTTGCTCGCGCAGAAGATCGCTTCATCGTCGTGCCCTTTTCGACCATAATCGATGAAACTTTCAATTCATCAATATCAGCGCCATCATTATGCTCGGCGTTTGCGATCGCAGATTCAAGCACACGCTTGATGAGCGTTGCACCTTTTTTTGGGCTGAATGCCAGTATGTTAAGGGCTTGTTCAACTTTCTTGCCGCGAATCAAATCCGCAACAAGGCGTCCCTTTTGAGCTGACAGACGCACTCCTCGGAGAATAGCTTTAGTTTCCATCATTGGACCTTATTTCTTAGCCTTCTTGTCAGCAGCATGTCCCTTGAAGGTACGAGTCAAGGCGAATTCGCCAAGCTTATGACCGACCATGTTTTCGGAAACATATACCGGCACGTGTTGCCTGCCGTTATGTACTGCAATCGTCAGACCGATGAAGTCCGGCATAATTGTCGAACGCCGGGACCAGGTTTTGATTGGCCGCTTGTCTTTGCTTGCCTGAGCAGCTTCGACCTTGTTGACCAAATGGGCATCACAGAAAGGCCCTTTTTTCAATGAACGTGTCATGTGTTATCCCTTATTTCTTACCACGGCGCGAGACAATCATCGAAGTCGTACGCTTGTTGCTGCGCGTCTTCTTACCCTTGGCCTTTTGGCCCCACGGCGACACAGGATGACGTCCACCGGATGTCTTACCTTCACCGCCACCATGTGGGTGATCAACTGGATTCATTACCACACCGCGAACGGTTGGGCGAACACCGCGCCAGCGCATTGCACCCGCTTTACCAATTTTCCGCAGATTCTGCTCGCCATTGCCAACCTCACCAACGGTAGCACGGCATTCAATGTGCACACGACGAACCTCACCAGAGCGCAGGCGAACCTGAGCATAAGTGCCATCACGCGCCATCAGAACCACACCAGCGCCTGCAGTACGGGCCATTTGCGCACCCTTGCCTGGCAACATTTCCACACAGTGGATGGTGGTGCCGACAGGAATATTGCGAATTGGAAGACAGTTGCCGCTTTTGATCGGGGCCTCAGAACCATTCATCAACTTATCACCAACAGCCATGCCTTTAGTGGCGATGATGTAATGACGCTCACCATCCGCGTAGCACAGCAATGCAATATGTGCAGTACGATTTGGATCGTATTCAATCCGCTCAACTTTTGCAGGAATGCCATCCTTGATGCGACGGAAATCGATTACACGGTAATGCTGTTTGTGACCACCACCGATATGACGCGTCGTAATACGACCATCATTGTTGCGACCCGCGCTTTTTGACTGCGGCTCAATCAGTGCTGCATGAGGGCGACCCTTGTAAAGACCAGGGGTCACAACCTTAACCATGCCACGACGTCCTGGCGAAGTCGGTTTGACTTTAACGAGTGCCATTATTTAGCCTCCTCGGTGAAGTTGATTTCCTGACCCGGATTGAGACAGACAAAAGCATGCCTAGTATGGTTGCGACGACCCATAAATCTACCGGAACGTTTTTGCTTACCCATACGATTGGCAACTTGCACCGACTTTACCGTAACCTTAAACAGCAGCTCAACAGCCGCTTTGATTTCTGGCTTGGTTGCATCAGGCAGAACACGGAACATAACCTGCTCAGCCTTCTCGGCAACCATGGTTGCCTTTTCAGAAATGATCGGCGCAACTAGCACCTTCATCAAGCGCTCTTCGCTATATTTGACTATTGCATTCATGCGAGCATCTCCTCAATCCTTGCCAAAGCCGGCTTGGTGATCAGGATATTCTTGTAATAGATCAATGAAACTGGGTCAGCGTGACGCGGCTCAACCACCAAAAAATGCGGCAGATTGCGCGAAGCCAAGAACAGATTTTCATTGAAATCATCCGTAATCAACATCACCGACTCAAGCCCCATACCCTTGAGCTTTTGCGCCAGCAATTTCGTCTTTGGTGCTTCCAGCGCGAAATCCTCAACAACCGTCAGACGACCCTCACGCGCCAACTGAGACAGAATCGAGCAGATACCTGCGCGATACATCTTCTTGTTGATTTTGTGAGTGAAATTTTCGTCAGGTGAATTTGGAAAAGCACGACCACCTCCGCGCCACAGCGGCGAAGATGACATACCAGCACGAGCACGGCCCGTACCTTTTTGGCGCCACGGCTTCTTAGTCGTGTGCCGAACCTCTTCACGGTTCAATTGCTTGCGATTACCACTGCGGGCATTTGCCTGATAGGCAACCACCAATTGATGAATTAGCGCTTCATTGTAATCACGGCCAAAGACCGTATCAGGAGCAACAACATTCGAAGAGGATTGACCGAGGTCATTCAGGAGCTTGAGTTCCATCTTTTAAGCCCCCTTCTTTGTTTTGACGGCGGACTGCACAATTACTTGTCCGTTTTTTGAGCCAGGCACAGCACCCTTGACCAGCAGCAATTGACGATCAAGGTCAATGCGCGCAACTTCAAGATTTTGAACTGTACGCGTAACATCACCCATATGACCGGTCATGCGCTTACCTGGGAATACACGGCCCGGATCCTGATTCATACCAATTGAACCCGGAACATTGTGAGAACGCGAGTTACCATGCGTTGCACGACCAGATTTGAAGTTGTGGCGCTTGATAACACCAGCATAACCCTTACCAATCGACACGCCTTGCACGTCGATTTTTTGGCCAACCTCAAACAAACTAGCCGCAACAATATCGCCAGCCTTCATTTCTGCGGCTTGGGCGGCATCGATACGAAATTCTTTTAATATAGTTCCCGCCTCTACACCAGCTTTTGCAAAGTGACCGGCCGCAGCCTTAGTCACTCGTGATGCACGACGTTGACCGAATGCAACCTGAACAGCGGTGTATCCGTCTGTGTCAGGCGTCTTGATTTGTGCCACACGATTGTTGGATACGTCCACCACGGTAACAGGAATCGAATCCCCATCATCCGTAAAGATGCGCATCATTCCAACCTTGCGACCAATTAGGCCTAGGCTCATTTTAATCTCCATTCCCACCTACGATTGGGCGGGGCTGTTGTTGTACAACTTAATAATATTAAAGCAGCTAACGCAGCTGCTTTAACCTAAGCATGGGATTATATCCCGATATTCCGCTCAGCACAACATGCTATTTAGAAAATAGCATGCAGCACCAAGAATTATTTCAGCTTGATCTCTACATCCACGCCAGCTGGCAAATCAAGCTTCATCAATGCATCCACTGTTTTTTCCGTTGGATCGATAATATCCATCAGGCGCTGGTGAGTGCGGATTTCAAATTGATCGCGCGAAGTTTTGTTGACGTGCGGCGAACGCAAAACGTCAAAGCGCTGAATACGCGTTGGCAGTGGCACTGGGCCCTTGACGACTGCGCCAGTACGCTTAGCTGTATCGATAATTTCCAGTGCGGACTGATCGATCAACTTATAGTCAAACGCCTTAAGGCGGATACGAATTTTTTGGTTTTGCATGGCTACCTTTTCAAAGAACAGGCTGCGGGCAAATGATTACCCGCAGCATTATTAACTACACATCAATTAAGCGACTAAATATCTGTCTATTACTCGATAATTTTTGCAACAACGCCGGCGCCAACGGTACGCCCGCCTTCGCGAATAGCGAAACGCAGACCTTCTTCCATCGCGATCGGGTTGATCAACTTAACCGTGATCGATACGTTATCACCAGGCATGACCATTTCTTTGTCTTGTGGCAACTCGATCGAACCCGTTACGTCCGTAGTACGGAAGTAGAATTGTGGACGATAGTTGTTGAAGAATGGCGTGTGACGACCACCTTCATCTTTGGACAACACATAGATCTCGCCAGTGAAGTGGCTGTGTGGCTTGATCGAACCTGGCTTGGCCAAAACTTGACCACGCTCTACGTCTTCACGCTTGGTGCCACGCAGCAATACGCCGACGTTGTCACCAGCTTGGCCTTGGTCCAGCAACTTGCGGAACATTTCAACACCGGTACAGGTGGTGACTTGCGTGTCGCGGATACCGACGATTTCCAGTGATTCACCAACCTTAACAATACCGCGCTCAACACGACCAGTAACAACCGTGCCACGACCAGAGATCGAGAATACGTCTTCTACTGGCAACAGGAATGCGCCATCTACCGCACGTTCTGGTGTTGGAATGTAGGTGTCCAGCGCTTCAGCCAGAGCCATGATCGATTGCTCGCCCAGCGGACCGGTGTCGCCTTCAAGTGCCAGCTTAGCTGAACCCTTGATGATAGGCACGTCGTCGCCAGGGAATTCGTATTTGGATAGCAGCTCACGCACTTCCATTTCTACCAACTCAAGCAGCTCTTCATCATCAACCATGTCGCATTTGTTGAGATATACGATGATGTAAGGAACACCAACTTGGCGGGCCAGCAGGATGTGCTCACGCGTTTGCGGCATTGGGCCGTCAGCTGCGGAACATACCAGAATCGCGCCGTCCATCTGCGCCGCACCGGTAATCATGTTTTTGATGTAGTCGGCGTGACCTGGGCAGTCAACGTGTGCGTAGTGGCGGTTGGCCGTTTCGTATTCTACGTGGGCTGTGTTGATCGTGATGCCGCGTGCCTTTTCTTCTGGCGCTGCATCAATTTGGTCGTAGGCCTTCGCCTCACCACCAAATTTGCGCGACAGTACCGTCGCAATCGCCGCCGTCAAGGTGGTCTTGCCGTGATCAACGTGACCAATCGTGCCTACATTCACGTGCGGCTTGGTCCGCTCAAACTTGCTCTTTGCCATTTTCGATTTCCTTCAAAAAGAACGATTAATTTATAAAGTCTAAATTTGCTTCTAGGAGAAGCGCTTCATGCTATTACTTTGCTTTGGAACTTACGATTGCCTCGATCACATTCTTCGGAGCTTCTGCGTAGTGCTTAAATTCCATCGTGTAGGTAGCGCGGCCTTGCGTTGCGGAGCGCAACGAAGTCGAGTAACCAAACATTTCGGACAGCGGCACTTCAGCCTTGATGACCTTGCCACCACCGCCAGCAATTTCATCCATACCCTGAACCATGCCACGACGGGAAGACAGATCACCCATCACGGTACCAGCGTAGTCTTCTGGAGTTTCTACTTCGACCGCCATCATCGGCTCAAGAATAACCGGGCTCGCCTTGCGGCAACCGTCCTTGAAAGCCATTGATGCAGCCATACGGAACGCGTTTTCATTCGAATCCACATCGTGGTACGAACCGAAGAACAAGGTAACTTTCACATCCACGACCGGATAACCAGCCATGACGCCCGAGGTCAAAGTTTCGCGGACACCCTTTTCAACTGCAGGAATGTACTCGCGTGGCACCGTGCCGCCCTTGATCGCATCAATAAACTCAAAACCCTTACCTGGTTCTTGTGGTTCAATTTTCAGCACAACGTGGCCATACTGACCGCGACCGCCGGATTGCTTAACGAACTTGCCTTCAATTTCCTCGCAAACCTTGCGAATCGTTTCGCGGTACGCGACCTGTGGCTTGCCAACAGTAGCTTCCACGTTGAACTCACGGCGCATACGGTCAACGATAATTTCCAGATGCAACTCGCCCATGCCGGAAATGATGGTCTGACCAGACTCCTCATCAGTTTTAACACGGAAAGAAGGATCTTCCTGTGCCAGGCGGTTCAGCGCCAAGCCCATTTTTTCCTGATCTTGCTTGGTTTTTGGCTCTACAGCTTGGGAGATGACCGGCTCTGGGAACACCATACGCTCAAGCGTGATGACCGCACCTGGATCGCACAGGGTTTCACCTGTAGTCGCTTCGCGCAAGCCAACTGCAGCAGCGATGTCACCGGCATGAACTTCCTTGATTTCTTCGCGCTGATTTGCATGCATTTGCAGAATACGACCCAGGCGTTCTTTTTTGTTCTTGACTGGATTGAATACGGTATCGCCTGACTTGATGGTGCCGGAGTAAACACGGAAGAAAATCAGCTGACCAACAAACGGATCGGTCATGATCTTAAACGCAAGCGCAGAAAACTTTTCGTTGTCGTCGGCTTTGCGCGTCAGCGGCTCATCATCCTCACCCAGACCTGTAACAGGAGGAATATCAACCGGTGATGGCAGGTATTCGATAACACCGTCCAACATCGCCTGCACGCCCTTGTTCTTGAATGCAGTGCCGCACATCATCGGCACGATTTCACTCGCAATCGTGCGGGCACGCAAACCGATCTTGATGTCTTCTTCGGACAAGTCACCTTCATCGAGGTACTTGTTCATAAGCTCTTCTGACGCCTCAGCGGCAGATTCGACCATCTTTTCGCGCCATTCGTTTGCCTGATCAATCAGGTTAGCCGGGATATCGCGGTATTCAAATTTCACGCCTTGCGACGCATCGTCCCAGTAAATCGCCTTCATCTTGACGAGATCAACCACGCCTTCAAAATTTTCCTCTGCGCCAATCGGAATTTGCAAAGCAATAGGATTAGCCTTGAGACGAGCCTTCATTTGGTCATAGACCTTGAAGAAGTTCGCGCCGGTACGGTCCATCTTGTTGACGAACGCCATGCGCGGAACTTTGTACTTGTTGGCCTGACGCCATACAGTTTCAGACTGCGGCTGCACGCCACCCACGGCACAATAGACCATGCAAGCACCATCGAGTACGCGCATGGAACGCTCAACTTCAATCGTGAAGTCAACGTGGCCCGGCGTATCAATTATGTTGATATGGTGCTCAGGGAAATTGTTGGCCATGCCCTTCCAGAAGCAGGTGGTCGCAGCAGACGTAATCGTGATGCCGCGCTCTTGTTCCTGCTCCATCCAGTCCATGGTTGCTGCGCCATCATGCACTTCACCAATTTTGTGATTCACACCGGTGTAAAACAGGATGCGTTCAGTGGTGGTGGTTTTGCCAGCGTCAATGTGCGCGGAAATACCAATGTTGCGATAGCGATTAATGGGAGTCTTGCGAGCCATAGTCAGTCCTAAACTGTTTTAATGTACAAAACCGAGCACCACTTTTTGACAAAATGTGCCCGGCCTTGACTAAATTTTATTAATGATGGTTGCCCTACACAATGCAGCACCCACCCAAACCTTTAGAAGCGGAAGTGCGAGAACGCCTTGTTCGCATCAGCCATACGATGAACTTCATCGCGCTTCTTCATTGCGCCGCCGCGGCTTTCTGCAGCCTCCAGCAATTCGCCAGCCAGACGCTGCGGCATTGATTTTTCGCTACGCTTGTTAGCAGCTTCGCGCAACCAGCGCATGGACAGCGCCATACGACGAATAGGGCGAACTTCAACTGGCACCTGGTAGTTGGCACCACCAACACGACGGGATTTAACTTCAACCATCGGCTTGGCGTTATTGATTGCTGCGAGGAATACTTCCATCGGGTCCTTGCCGGACTTGGTCTGGATTTGCTCGAAGGCACCGTAGATGATGTTTTCTGCGACCGATTTTTTACCGGAGAGCATCAACACATTGACAAACTTTGCGACATCAACACTACCAAATTTAGGATCCGGCAGAATTTCACGCTTGGGAACTTCGCGACGACGTGGCATTTCACTTCCTTTCAATCTTCAGTTGAGCATGCTTTATTTGCATACTCGCGGGCCGCCATCATGACAACCCACTTACTCGGTCATTCGACCGAAACTTTTTTACCCGGCTGACGCCCGGTAAACACTTTTTTTTACTTCTTAGCAGCTTTAGCGCGCTTGGTACCGTACTTGGAACGTGACTGCTTACGGTCTTTCACACCCTGCGTATCGAGCGAACCGCGAACCATGTGGTAACGCACACCCGGCAAGTCTTTTACACGACCGCCGCGCAACAGCACGACACTATGTTCTTGCAAGTTGTGCCCCTCACCGCCGATGTACGAAATAACTTCGAAACCGTTGGTCAGGCGCACCTTAGCCACTTTGCGCAATGCAGAGTTTGGCTTTTTAGGCGTGGTGGTATAAACACGGGTGCAGACGCCGCGCTTCTGAGGGCTGTTTTCCAGCGCTGGCGATTTGCTTTTTACGCGTACCGAAGTGCGCGGCTGGCGAATCAATTGATTGATGGTTGGCATCGATCTGTATCCAACAAAAATACGACATTAAAAATGATCCCGGAAGCGACGCCCCGGGCACGAAAACTGTGGCAATGAATACCGCCTAATGGCCTGTACAGATAAGAAACTTACCCACCGACACTTTGCAATATGACATGCAACATGCCGAAAAATTCAGACCAAATATCGAGAACCAGCGATTTTAACCGCATATAGCTATGTAGTCAACCGCTACTTGCGGTAATATAATCGGCTCAGGCGCTTTTGTTCTTATTAGTAAATAATTTGATGCAACTTTATAGGTCGCAGCCAGTCCAAACAATGCACAACAGCAATGCCTGCAGTATCAAAATAGGATGCGAGTCGTACATTTTCGCCGATTTTTCAGCCTGATGGTTTAACCGCATCAAGCTTTATTCAGATTTTTTACCGCCCACGCTTAATGCCTGCCTTTTTTACTATCCGCAACCTGTTTATCCTTGCCAGCTACCTTGCCTTGTCGGCCGCGCCTTTTTTGCCGCTTGCCTTTGGTAAATCCGTAGGCAATCCTGCCCATATTCTGGGGTGTGAGTTGCTATCCTGGCTGGCGATATGGGCCATATTCAAACGCCCTGCCTTTTTTCATTGGCTGCTGATCCCTGCTTTTTTAGCCCTGCCAACTAATATTTACCTGAATGTATTCTACGGTCAGGGCATCACGCCGCATCATCTTGGCATTATTGCTGAAACCAGCCCGGTAGAATCGGTTGAGTTTCTTGGGCAAAAAGTCTGGTTGCTGCTTGCTATTATGCTTATGGTTGTCGGCTGGTGGTACCTGACGTGGCGCATGGCGCGGCGCACGCGCGCCCTCGACTGGAATCACACGCCTTCGCGCTTGGTTGCAATAGCAGCACTCGCACTGGGCTTGAGTGTTGGCGCCTACGGCTATACCTTTGGCATTCAAGCCCCACCACCTTCGGCTTCTGCGAGCGAAGCAAGCGCTTCCTCTGCGAACAATGCCAGCTCGTCCTCTGGTGAAGATGGCGAGGAGGACGATGACGAAGACGACGCCACCGCATCCACCTCTGAGCCTGAAATTGCTAACTGGCTGAACTTGCCAAAACTACCGTCATGGATGCAACTGCCTGTCGAACGTGAGACTTTTGCTGAAACCTGGCCCTTTGGCCTGAGCATGCATTTTTATGATTTTTGGACAGAGCGGCAATATTTGTCAGAACTGAACAACAAAAATAATAGTTTTACTTTCGGCGCCCACCAGGCACCAGAGAATAATGCCCCGCAAATTGTGGTGATGGTCATAGGCGAATCATCCCGATTTGACCGATGGGAGCTGAATGGATACAGCCGCAACACCAATCCCCAGCTCAAGCAGGAAGCCAACCTGGTCAGCCTGCAGGATGTCATTACTCCGGTGTCCGCTACCCGCCTTTCGGTACCGGTTATTATTTCAAGAAAGCCTGGCAGACAGAGCCTGACGTCTGGTTTTTCTGAGAAATCGATGCTGACAGCATTCAAAGAAGCCGGCTTCAAGACATACTGGATTTCCAACCAGATTTCGTTCGGGCAATTTGATACGCCGGTGTCAGCCTTTGCCAAAGAAGCGGATGTAGTGCAGTTCATGAACCTGGGTGGGTTTACGGATAACTCTAACCATGACCAGATTCTGCTTGATCCGCTGCAAAATGCGATGAAGGACCCTTCACCCAAAAAGCTGATCGTGCTGCACACGCTAGGCAATCACTGGAATTACAGCCATCGCTACCCGAAGGAATTCGACAAATGGCAGCCTTCGCTGTTTGGCGTGGACAAGCCTGAATATACCAATACCGTCATCAAACCGCAGATGAACAACAGCTACGACAACTCCATCCTGTATGTCGACTGGTTTTTGTCACAAGTTGTTGATCGATTGAAGACATCAGGCCAACTGACGTCGATGCTGTATGTCGCCGATCACGGCCAAGTCCTGTACGACGGCGAGTGCAACCTGGCTTTCCACGGGCACAACACCCAGTACGAATTCCACATCCCGTCTGTGGTTTGGTATTCCGACCAGTACAAAGCCGCCTACCCTGCAAAAGTAGCACAACTGCTGCGCCACAAGAAATCAAAACTATCGACAGAAAACATGTTCCATTCGCTGCTCGATATGGCGAATGTGCAATACGATGGCGAACGCCTGGATCGCAGCTTCTTTAGCAGCAAATTCCGACGGCATAAGCGTTATGTCGATAGCCACGGCTGGACTAACTACGACAATGCGACCATGAAAGGCGACTGTCACAAGGTGATCGACAAGGGTACGCCGCTGGCGCAGAAGTAAGTAACGCAGCAGCGCTGAACTGCGCGCGCATCTGCATTAACATACTCCTGCCAGCATTTAGCCTCCCGCTCGTACTACATGGCTCTGCGCCTGATTATGGCACATACCCCCCCCTATAAAATCAGTGTCTTAGAGGCTAAAAATGCTTATATTTTGGTCTTTTGAATCGCCAAACAGCCTCAAAGAGCCCATTTTTGCCTCAACTAATAACGCGACGCGTTATTAGTCTGCATGGCTAAGGCGCCAGCCGGGTAATTCGCCAAGACCCATCGGACTGGCGCGAATACTGAATACGATCATGCAAACGCGAAGGCCGCCCCTGCCAGAACTCAAGCACATCAGGAATCAGTACGTACCCGCCCCAATGAGACGGTCGCGGTGGCTTCAGACCAAATTTGGCCGCGTACTTGGCAGCACGAGCTACTAACGTGACTCGCCCCGAAATCTCGTGGCTTTGCTCGGACGCCCATGCGCCTATACGTGAATCCAGCGGACGTGAAGCGTAGTACTCATCGCTTTCTTCATCCGGTAATTTTTCGACACGCCCTTCAATCCGCACTTGCCGCTCCAGTTCAATCCAGTAGAACACGAGCGCAGCATGGGGATTGACTTCCAAATCATGGCCCTTATGGCTCTCATAGTTGGTATAGAACACAAAGCCACGTGCATCCACCCCCTTGATCAGAACAATGCGGGCTGACGGCTTCCCTTCGGCACTTACTGTCGCGAGCGTCATCGCATTGGGTTCCGGCAACTCAGCACTAAGCGCTTCTTCCATCCAACTCTTGAACTGGATGATTGGATCGGGATCGGCGGCAGACTTAGTCAACGATTCTTTGGAGTAAGTCTTGCGCAAGTCAGCGAGCGATTTCATGGTGTATGCCTTGGTTGCGGACTAGAGATAGTGCCTCATAGTATATCCAAAACAAGGGCTGCAGTTTCAAGGAAAATCGGCAATTCTAATCATGCGATGATTTACCTGAAACACGCAAACTATGATGCGGAAACAAAAACGGCACCCCGATTCGGGGTGCCGTTTAATGCTTTACAGCAGCTTAATGAATCAAGCTTCGGCGCTTGGCGCTTCGGTTGACTCGCTGGCTTCGATTGGTTCAAAAGCCGCTTCGAGGTTGGCTTGTTGCGCCAACTTTTCCGCTTCCAGCAGCGCTGCGCGCTCTTCCATGTCCCACACGCCTTTTTGCTTGCGTGCACGGTGCATGGCCAAGCCAGTACCAGCAGGAATCAGACGACCAACAATGACGTTTTCCTTCAGGCCGCGCAGGCTATCACGTTTACCCATGATTGCAGCTTCGGTAAGAACACGCGTGGTTTCCTGGAACGATGCGGCAGAGATGAACGAATCTGTCGATAGCGATGCTTTGGTAATACCCAGCAGCACATTGTCGTAGGTCGCAACCATCTTGCCTTCAGCGATCATGCGATCGTTCTCATCCAGCAACTCGGAGCGCTCAACCTGCTCACCCGTTATGTAGTTAGTGCCACCCGCATCATCAACAGCCACACGGCGCAACATCTGGCGAACAATCACTTCGATGTGCTTGTCGTTGATCTTCACACCTTGCAAACGGTATACGTCCTGAACTTCGTCGACGATATAACGTGCCAACGCTTCGATGCCGAGCAAGCGCAGAATATCTTGTGGGTCAGCCGGACCATCGACGATCATTTCGCCCTTGTTCACGACTTGGCCGTCATGCACCAGAACCTGCTTGTCCTTCGTGATCAGGAACTCATGTTTTTCGCCGTCAAGGTCGGTGATTTCCAGGCGTTGTTTACCCTTGGTTTCTTTACCAAACGCAACCGTACCGGTAACTTCGGCCAGGGTACCAGCATCCTTCGGCGAACGTGCTTCAAACAGTTCCGCCACACGCGGCAAGCCGCCAGTGATGTCACGCGTTTTCTGCGATTCGGTTGGGATACGCGCCAGCACTTCGCCGACGGATACTTTCTGTCCGTCTTTAACCATCAACAACGATCCGATCTGGAAGCCGATAGCAACCGAATGTTCGGTGCCTGCGATCTTGACTTCTTCACCTGCATCATTCAACAGTCTGACCTGCGGACGTACGGTTTTAGTTGCAGAACCGCGACGCTTAGGATCGATAACAACCAGGGTTGACAGACCAGTCACTTCGTCGATCTGTCTTGCAACCGTTGAGCCTTCTTCGACGTTCTCGAAGCGTACCGTACCAGCGTATTCGCTGATGATCGGACGGGTCAGTGGATCCCAGTTAGCCAGCGTCTTGCCGGCCTTGATGGTCAGACCATCACGCACAGCGAGGGTTGCGCCATATGGCACCTTATGACGCTCGCGCTCACGGCCATTGTCGTCCGTAATTATCATTTCACCAGAGCGTGAAATAACGATTTGGTCGCCCTTGTCGTTGGTCACATAACGCATGGTCGAAATAAAACGAACAATCCCGTTTGATTTAGCTTCAACGTTGGAGGCAACAGCCGAACGTGATGCTGCACCGCCGATGTGGAAGGTACGCATCGTCAACTGTGTTCCTGGCTCGCCGATCGATTGGGCAGCAATAACACCAACCGCTTCGCCGACATTGACCAAGCTACCACGACCGAGGTCACGGCCATAACACTTGCTGCACATGCCGTAACGTGTTTCGCAAGTCAGTGGTGTGCGAACTTTAACTTCATCGATGCCCAGACGCTCAATTTCCTCAACCATGTCTTCGTTCAACAAGGTACCGGATTCGTACAGCGTTTCTTGTGTTTCTGGATTGATCACATCATTCGCAGCGACACGACCGAGAATACGATCACGCAGGGCTTCGATAATTTCGCCGCCTTCTACCATCGCTTTCATCGCCGCGCCATTGTTAGTGCCGCAGTCATCTTCAATCACAACCAGATCTTGTGTTACATCGACCAGGCGGCGTGTCAGATAACCAGAGTTTGCCGTTTTCAGTGCGGTATCGGCCAAGCCTTTACGTGCACCGTGAGTTGAAATGAAGTACTGGAGTACGTTCAAGCCTTCGCGGAAATTTGCGGTAATCGGCGTTTCGATAATCGAACCATCAGGCTTCGCCATCAAACCACGCATACCGGCCAACTGGCGAATCTGCGCAGCAGAACCGCGTGCACCAGAATCGGCCATCATGTAAATCGCATTGAAGGATTCCTGCGTGGATTTAGTACCGTCACGTTTGATGACGTCTTCCACCTTCAGTTGTTCCATCATGGCTTTGCCGACATCGTCGCCGGTTTTGCCCCAAATATCGACTACCTTGTTATAGCGCTCACCAGCAGTCACCAGACCGGACGAATACTGTTGCTCGATCTGCTTGACTTCTTGCTCGGCTGCCGCAATCAGCGTAGCTTTTTGCGGTGGCACCAGCATGTCGTCAATACAGATGGAAATGCCGGCACGGGTAGCAAGGCGGAAACCGGATTGCATCAAGCGGTCAGCAAATACCACTGTTGCACGCAAACCGCAACGACGGAAAGACGTATTGATCAAGCGTGAAATTTCTTTCTTCTTGAGCGCCATGTTCAGTACGCTGTATGGCAGTCCCTGTGGCAGAATTTCCGACAAGATGGCACGACCAACCGTCGTTTCATAGCGCGTAATAGTCTTGATGAACTCGCCGCTTTCAGCGTCTTTCTTGTACTCAGGAATACGTACCGTGACACGGCTGGTCAGTTCCACTTCCTTGTTGTCGTAAGCGCGAATCACTTCAGACACATCAGGGAACATCATCCCTTCGCCCTTGCCGTTGATTTGCTCGCGGGTCGCATAATACAGACCCAAAACGATATCCTGCGAAGGCACAATCGATGGTTCGCCATTCGACGGGAACAGGATATTGTTCGACGCCAACATCAGCGTACGTGCTTCCATCTGCGCCTCGACTGACAGCGGGACGTGGACAGCCATCTGATCGCCGTCAAAGTCAGCATTGAATGCGGCACAAACCAGCGGATGCAGCTGGATCGCCTTGCCTTCAATCAGTACTGGCTCGAAAGCCTGGATACCAAGACGATGCAATGTCGGCGCACGGTTCAACATCACCGGATGCTCGTGAATCACTTCTTCCAGAATGTCCCAGACCACAGGCTCTTGCAGATCAACCAGCTTTTTAGCGGACTTGATCGTTGTTGCCAAGCCCATTAATTCAAGCTTGTTGAAAATGAATGGCTTGAACAGTTCCAGCGCCATCAGCTTCGGCAAGCCGCACTGATGCAGCTTCAACTGCGGACCAACCACAATTACTGAACGGCCAGAGTAATCGACTCGTTTGCCCAGCAAGTTCTGACGGAAACGGCCGCCCTTGCCCTTGATCATTTCGGCCAGCGACTTCAGCGGACGCTTGTTGGCGCCAGTCATTGCCTTACCACGACGACCATTGTCCAGCAGTGAGTCAACCGCTTCTTGCAACATGCGCTTTTCGTTGCGCGTGATGATTTCCGGTGCGCGCAGTTCCAGTAGACGCTTCAGGCGGTTGTTACGGTTGATGACACGGCGATACAGGTCATTCAGATCTGAAGTCGCAAAACGGCCACCATCCAAAGGAACCAGCGGACGCAGTTCCGGCGGCAGCACCGGCAACACTTCCATGATCATCCATTCCGGCTTGATGCCAGAACGTTGGAACGCTTCGAGCACTTTCAGGCGCTTGGCGTATTTTTTGATCTTTGCTTCAGATTTTGATTCGCGCAAATCGGTGCGCAGCAAATCAGCGTCACGATTGATGTCGATCGAACGCAAAAGTTCACGTATGCCTTCAGCGCCCATGTAGGCAGTGAAGTCATCACCAAACTCGTCGTACTTTGCCGAGTAATCGTCCTCTGACATGATCTGGCACTTCTTCAGTGGCGTCATGCCTGGATCGGTAACGACATATGCTTCAAAGTACAGTACGCGTTCGATATCGCGCAGCGTCATGTCGAGCACCATACCCAGACGGGATGGCAGGGACTTGAGGAACCAGATGTGCGCAGCTGGCGATGCCAGTTCGATATGGCCCATGCGCTCACGGCGCACTTTTGCCAGCGTGACTTCAACGCCGCATTTTTCGCAAATGACGCCGCGATGTTTCAGGCGCTTGTACTTGCCGCAGAGGCATTCATAATCTTTGATCGGGCCAAAAATTTTGGCGCAGAACAGACCCTCACGCTCTGGCTTGAAGGTGCGATAGTTGATGGTTTCAGGCTTTTTAACTTCGCCGTACGACCATGAACGTATTTTTTCTGGCGACGCAAGGCCAATCTTGATTGCGTCGAATTGTTCTGTTTGCTGAACTTGCTTGAAGAGATCGAGCAGTGCTTTCATGTTTCACTCCGCTTTAAGGGTGAGAATTGTTGTCCACTGGGACATCTATTTAGTCGGGATAATTTCCGAATATTTAGATGCCCGTCAATGGAAAAACCTTAGTTGCGTTCCAAATCAATATCGATGCCAAGTGAGCGAATTTCCTTCACCAGCACATTAAAGGATTCCGGCATGCCGGCATCGATAACGTGATCACCCTTGACAAGGTTTTCATATACTTTGGTACGGCCAACAACATCGTCCGACTTCACCGTCAGCATCTCTTGCAGCACGTACGAAGCACCATATGCTTCGAGCGCCCAAACTTCCATTTCACCGAATCGCTGGCCACCAAACTGCGCTTTGCCGCCCAGCGGTTGCTGGGTAACGAGCGAGTAAGGTCCCGTCGAACGCGCATGCATCTTGTCATCGACCAGATGGTGCAGTTTCAGTACGTGCATGTAGCCAACAGTCACCGAACGATCAAACGCCTCACCGGTACGGCCATCGTACATCGTTACCTGATTCTTCGACGGCGTCATGCCAAGATGTTTGGCAATATCATCCGGATACGCTAGGTCTAGCATGCGGCGAATCTCGCCCTCGTCAGCACCATCGAACACTGGCGTCGCAAACGGCACGCCGCCCTTGAGATTGTTCGCCAGATCCAGAATTTCATGGTCTGAAAAGCTGTCGAGATCTTCCTTCTTACCCGTTTCCTGATAGATGTTATTCAGGAATTTACGAACTTCAGTCACTTTTTTCTGTGCCTTCAGCATTTCGCCGATGCGCAGACCCAAGCCTTTTGCAGCCCACCCTAAATGGGTTTCCAGAATCTGGCCTACGTTCATCCGTGAAGGAACGCCTAGCGGATTCAATACGATGTCAGCCGGCGTACCGTCTGCCATGTAAGGCATATCTTCGACTGGAACGATGCGTGAAACCACACCCTTGTTGCCGTGGCGACCAGCCATCTTGTCGCCCGATTGCAAGCGACGCTTGACTGCAAGGTAAACCTTGACCATTTTTTGCACACCAGGCTGCAACTCGTCGCCTTGGGTAAGCTTTTTACGCTTTTCTTCAAATGCGAGGTCAAATTGATGACGCTTCTCGGCGATAGACTCTTTGATAGCCTCAAGTGCAATCGCAGTATCTTCGTCGGATGGTCGAATATCGAACCAATGATATTTTTCCAGATCGTCGAGGTATTCCTTGCTGATCTTGGTACCTTTGACGAGCTTCTTAGGGCCGCCATTGACAACTTTTTCTATCAGCAGTCTTTCCAGACGCTGGAAGGCATCGCCTTCAACAATCCGCAACTGATCATTCAAATCGAGGCGATAGCGCTGCAACTCATCATCGATAATCTGCTGCGCACGTTTGTCACGAACCAGACCTTCGCGTGTGAATACCTGTACATCAATGACAGTACCTACCATGCCTGATGGCACTCGCAGGGAAGTATCCTTCACGTCGGATGCTTTTTCGCCAAAAATGGCACGCAGCAGTTTTTCTTCTGGCGTCAATTGAGTTTCGCCGCGCGGCGTAACTTTGCCGACCAGAACGTCACCTGCTTCGACTTCCGCACCGATATAGACAATGCCTGACTCATCCAGTCGTGCCAACTGGTTTTCTGCCAAGTTAGAAATGTCACGCGTAATTTCTTCGGCACCCAGCTTGGTGTCGCGCGCAACGACCGACAACTCCTCAATATGAATCGAGGTATAACGGTCTTCTTCTACGATTTTTTCTGAAATCAGGATCGAATCTTCGAAATTCAAACCATTCCAAGGCATAAACGCGACCAGCATGTTTTGCCCAAGCGCCAACTCACCCAAGTCAGTCGATGCGCCATCGGCGATTACGTCGCCCTTGACTACACGATCGCCGACCACAACGATTGGACGTTGGTTGATGTTAGTGTTCTGATTGGAGCGGGTGTATTTGATCAGGTTGTAAATGTCGACGCCCACTTCACCGGCAGCAGCTTCATCGTCATTGACGCGAATCACAACACGACCAGCATCGATATAGTCAACCAAGCCACCGCGCAAAGCTTGTACGGTCGTACCTGAGTCAACTGCAACCGTACGCTCAATACCCGTACCAACAAACGCTTTTTCAGGACGCAGGCAAGGCACAGCCTGGCGTTGCATATTGGCACCCATCAATGCGCGGTTAGCATCATCGTGCTCCAGGAATGGAATCAACGAAGCCGCCACCGAAACAATTTGTCCTGGTGCCACATCCATGTACTGCACCCGCTCTGGTGAGACTAGAATGGTTTCGCCAGCTTCACGAGCAGAAACGAGCTCATCGGACAGCTTGCCATTCTTATCAATCGTTGCATTGGCCTGGGCGATGATGTAACGGCCCTCTTCAATCGCAGACAAATAATCGATTTGATCAGTGATCTTGCAACCATCAACCTTGCGATATGGCGTTTCTAGGAAGCCGTACTCGTTCAAGCGTGCATACAGTGCCAGCGAGTTGATCAAACCAATGTTTGGACCTTCTGGTGTTTCGATCGGGCAGACGCGACCATAGTGAGTTGGATGCACGTCACGCACTTCAAAACCAGCACGTTCACGCGTCAAACCACCAGGGCCAAGTGCAGAAATACGGCGCTTATGGGTAATTTCAGACAGTGGGTTGGTCTGATCCATAAACTGCGACAGCTGCGACGAACCAAAAAATTCGCGAATAGCTGCAGAAATTGGTTTGGAATTAATCAAGTCATGCGGCATCAGGTTATCTGCTTCAGCCTGACCCAAACGTTCCTTGACAGCACGCTCGACACGCACCAAGCCGGCACGGAACTGATTTTCCGCCAATTCACCGACACAACGCACGCGGCGATTGCCCAGATGGTCAATATCATCCACTTCGCCACGACCATTGCGCAACTCAACCAAAATCTTGATAACTGCGAGAACGTCATCATCAGAAAGTGTCATTGCACCGGTCAGTGAGTCAATGCCGATCCGGCGGTTGAATTTCATGCGCCCGACTGCGGACAAATCGTAACGGTCTTCATTATAGAAGAGGCCGTTAAAGAGCGACTCAACTGAATCTTCAGTTGGCGGCTCGCCAGGACGCATCATGCGATAGATTGCAACCTTGGCTGCCATCTGGTCTGCTGTTTCATCGATGCGCAATGTCTGGGAAATATAAGCACCCTGATCCAGCTCATTCGTATAAAGCGTCTGAATATCCGATACCTTGGCAGCACGCAAGCGCGCCAAGACTTCTTCGGTTAATTCATCATTGGCTTTAACGATAATTTCGCCGGTATCTGCATCAACAATATTCCGGCTGAATACACGGCCGAACAAATAATCTTCGGGTACGGTAATGCGCTCAATACCCGCAGCTTCAATTTCGCGTACATTTTTCGCATTGATGCGCTTGTCTTTGGTGACCAGCACTTTGCCTGACTTGTCCGCAATATCAAAGCGAGCAACTTCGCCGCGCAGACGATCAGCAACGAACTCCATCTCTGCGCCATCTGCGCGCAAACTGAAATTATCAAACACAAAGAAGTTTTGCAGAATTTGCTCATTCGACATCCCGATTGCTTTGAGCAAAATGGTGACAGGCATCTTACGGCGCCTGTCAACACGGAAAAACAGGATGTCCTTGGGATCAAATTCGAAGTCCAGCCAAGAGCCACGGTATGGAATAATCCGAGCAGAGAACAGCAGCTTGCCGGAGGAATGCGTCTTGCCACGGTCATGTTCGAAGAATACGCCCGGGGAGCGATGCAACTGTGACACGATGACACGCTCAGTGCCATTGATCACGAATGAACCGGTAGTCGTCATGAGCGGCAATTCGCCCATGTAAACTTCCTGCTCCTTCATTTCCTTGACGACAGGTTTGGTCGGTGATTCCTTGTCCAAAATCACGAGGCGCACCTTGGCACGCAGGGGTGATGCGTAGGTCAAGCCGCGTTGCTGGCATTCCTTTACATCAAATGGCGGCACACCCAATACATAGGAAATGAATTCAAGACGCGCAAATCCATTGTGGGAAACAATCGGGAAAATCGACGCAAATGCGGACTGTAAGCCCTCATTTTTACGTTGCGACGGAATTTTGTCTGATTGTAAAAAAGCATGATAAGACTCGAGCTGGGTGGCCAGCAGGAACGGAACGTGGTGAACGTTAGCGCGTTTCGCAAATGACTTGCGAATGCGCTTCTTCTCAGTAAATGAGTAGTGCATGGACACTCCGCTAGTGACAGAAGGATAGAAATTTGAAATTTCGCGCCATTTGCATTAATCGCAAAGGAACAAAAACTCGAGTTTCAACCCTCCGAAATATTTGACTGCTATGTTTAGCAGCTTAATCAATCAATGAGTTAGTCATATTGACCAATTCATTGCCAAAACAGCAAAGGAGTCAAGGCGGGCCTCCCCTCACAGGAAGGACCCGCACTTTGACTCCGGTATTACAATGAAAGCACTGAGCCGTCGAAATTATTTGATTTCGACTTTGGCGCCAGCTTCTTCCAATTTTTTCTTTGCTGCTTCTGCATCTGCTTTGGAAACGCCTTCCTTGACAGTCTTCGGTGCGCCGTCAACTACGTCTTTTGCTTCTTTCAAGCCCAAGCCGGTGATTTCGCGAACAGCCTTAATCACGCCAACTTTGTTTGCGCCGAAATCAGCCAAAATAACGGTAAATTCAGTTTGTTCTTCAGCAGCCGCAGCAGCACCGCCACCAGCGGGACCAGCAACAGCCATTGCTGCTGCGGATACGCCAAACTTTTCTTCGAATGCTTTTACCAAGTCATTCAGATCCATAACGCTCATGGCGCCTACGGCTTCCAGGATATCGTCTTTGCTAATAGCCATTTAAAACTCCTAAATATGATTCAATACATACATCTAATCGGTACTAACACAGAAAGTGCTGTTGCTAATATTGCCTTTATTAAGCAATATTAAGCAGCCTCAGCTTCTTTCTTCGCTGCAAGAGCAGCAAGTCCACGTGCAAAGCCTGAAACCGGAGCCAGCATAATTCCCAAAAGCTGGGAAAGCAGAACTTCACGGCTCGGAATGCTAGCCAAGGCAGAAACACCCGCTTTATCAAGAGGTTTTCCTGCATAATTACCTGCCTTGATGACCAGATTGGCATTTGTTTTGGCAAATTCACTAATTACTTTTGCCGCTGCAACTGCATCCTCGGAGATCGAATAGATCAACGGGCCAGTCATTTCGGTGGATAGGCTAGCAAACGCAGTGCCCTCAACAGCGCGACGTGCAAGTGTATTTTTCAATACACGCAAGTACACACCCTGGGCACGCGCTTTGGCGCGCAGTTGTGTCAAGTGACCAACCTGGATGCCACGATATTCGGCCAATACAATCGTCTGTGCTGATGCAACTTTTGCTGCGATTTCAGCGACGACGGCCTTTTTGTCATTCAGATTGAGACCCACGGTCAACCTCCAAAAATGATGCCTAGTGATTACGTAACCTAATGATTACTTACCCAGCATCGGTTCGAACACGGTGTCCAACGTTAGGAGTTCAGTGCTGGCATACCAGCGTTGAAACTACAAAACTGCTCGGGCTCACCATCTGCGTTGGGAGCAAACGATTACTCGTTTAACTTTTAACATTGCCCATAAGCTGCATGAACGCCGCCCAACGGTCTTTGATTGTCTGAATTTAATTTATTAAATTAAATTCAGCCCAAAGTACTGCCCCATGCTTTTGGCATGAGGACCTTATTTATAGCAATCAGACGTTCACGCTTGCTTGATCGACGCGCACACCGGCACCCATAGTTGAGGACAGCGATACCTTGCGCAAATAAACGCCCTTACTGCTTATTGGCTTAGCTTTAATCAGCGCGTCAATCAACGCGACCAAGTTAGACTTGAGTGCCTCATCGGTAAACGATTTACGACCAATCGTTGCATGAATAATGCCACCCTTGTCGGTACGATATTGCACCTGACCAGCTTTTGCATTCTTTACAGCGCCAGCAACATCAGCAGTTACGGTACCAACCTTTGGATTTGGCATCAAACCACGTGGCCCAAGAATTTGACCCAAAGTACCAACGATACGCATCGTGTCCGGCGAAGCAATAACGATATCGAAAGGCATGCTGCCGCCTTTGATTTGCTCAGCAAGATCTTCCATGCCAACAATATCAGCGCCAGCGGCCTTGGCCTGCTCCGCCTTTTCACCAGTGGCAAAAACAGCGACACGCACGGTCTTGCCAGTGCCAGCAGGCATAACAACAGCACCACGGACAACCTGATCAGATTTCCTTGGATCTACGCCCAACTGAACAGATACATCGATCGATTCGTTGAATTTAGCCGTTGCACACTCGCGAACGAGCCCAACAGCAGCATCGAATGCGTAAACCTTGTTACGGTCTACTTTGGTCTTGTTTGCTTTTACGCGCTTTGATAACTTAGTCATTATTAGCCCTCCACCGTGATGCCAATGGATCTTGCGGAACCTGCAATCGTACGTACAGCAGCATCCATGTCAGCAGCAGTAAGATCTGGTTTTTTTAGTGTGGCGATTTCTTCAGCCTGAGCACGAGTAATCTTGCCCACCTTGTCAGTATGCGGCTTAGCTGATCCTTTTTGGATTCCTGCTGCCTTTTTGATCAGGTAGGTTGCTGGCGGGGTCTTCATTTCAAAAGTGAAAGACTTGTCAGCAAATGCCGTAATTACAACCGGAATTGGCATGCCTGGCTCCATGTTTTGCGTCTGCGCATTAAACGCCTTGCAAAATTCCATGATGTTCAGACCGCGCTGACCCAGCGCTGGGCCAATCGGAGGTGATGGATTTGCTTTACCAGCCGCAACTTGCAGCTTGATAAAACCTGTGATTTTTTTTGCCATTATGGCTCCTGTAATAATTGAGTAATAGCGCCCAACCATTTAAACATTGGGCTCCTCTGTCAGATTTCACGGTTGATACAGTGACGCTCTGAACTAGCGCTTGCAGCTAAATATACTTACGCTTTTTCAACCTGACCAAACTCCAGCTCAACTGGCGTTGCGCGACCAAAAATGGTGACAGAAACACGCACTCTGGATTTATCGTAGTTGACTTCCTCAACATTGCCGTTGAAATCATTGAAGGGGCCTTCCTTGATACGAACCAGCTCCCCCACCTCATACAGCACTTTAGGGCGCGGCTTATCAACACCCTCTTGCATCTGCTGCATGATCTTATCAATCTCGCGAGCAGGAACAGGAGTTGGCTTATTGGACTTCCCTCCAATAAAACCCGTGACCTTGTTAGTGTTTTTCACTAAATGCCAAGTTTCATCGGTCATTTCCATCTCGACCAAAATGTAGCCAGGGAAAAAACGTCGCTCTGTTACCGACTTTTGCCCGCCCTTGATCTCGATAACTTCTTCGGTCGGCACGAGAATTTGTCCAAATTTATCCTGCATGTCTGCGCGGATAATCCGCTCCAGCAATGCACGACGCACACTTTTCTCCATACCAGAATAGGCATGAACCACATACCAACGCATATTTCCAGCCGGCACGCTTACCTGGCTTTGCGCATCGACCGGCAACGCTTCCTGCGCATTTTCACTCATCATTTTTTCCAGCCCAGAATAACGTCATACAACACAAACTCGAGCACCTTATCAGTACCCCAGAGGAATGCCGCCATGATGATAACGAATCCAAACACAACACCCGTAAGTCGCATTGCGTCTTTACGAGCAGGCCAAACAACCTTTTTTGTTTCACGAACAGACTCTCTGGCAAAAACAACAAAACTGCGACCGCCAGCCGATGTCCACGCAAAACCAACAGCAAACAACAAGCCAAGCACGAGAACAGCCGCTCGCACCACAGTAGATTTGTCAGACAGGAAGTAAAAACCAACAACACCAGCGATAGCCGCAACAACCGCAAGTACAACCTTTACCTTGTCGCTTGCGCTACCCACTGTTTGCACGGAATGATTAGACATACAGGTTATTTACTTTCTATGTCCTGCGCACCACTAGGTGGCAGGGGCGGAGGGCATCGAACCCCCAACCTTCGGTTTTGGAGACCGACGCTCTGCCAATTGAGCTACGCCCCTAACGTAATAAACCATCAACAGCCCCCCGCCGCACAAAATGCACAACAGGAAGCTTACAGCGAATTACTCGATAATTTTTGCAACAACGCCGGCGCCAACGGTACGCCCGCCTTCGCGAATAGCGAAACGCAGACCTTCTTCCATCGCGATCGGGTTGATCAACTTAACCGTGATCGATACGTTATCACCAGGCATGACCATTTCTTTGTCTTGTGGCAACTCGATCGAACCCGTTACGTCCGTAGTACGGAAGTAGAATTGTGGACGATAGTTGTTGAAGAATGGCGTGTGACGACCACCTTCATCTTTGGACAACACATAGATCTCGCCAGTGAAGTGGCTGTGTGGCTTGATCGAACCTGGCTTGGCCAAAACTTGACCACGCTCTACGTCTTCACGCTTGGTGCCACGCAGCAATACGCCGACGTTGTCACCAGCTTGGCCTTGGTCCAGCAACTTGCGGAACATTTCAACACCGGTACAGGTGGTGACTTGCGTGTCGCGGATACCGACGATTTCCAGTGATTCACCAACCTTAACAATACCGCGCTCAACACGACCAGTAACAACCGTGCCACGACCAGAGATCGAGAATACGTCTTCTACTGGCAACAGGAATGCGCCATCTACCGCACGTTCTGGTGTTGGAATGTAGGTGTCCAGCGCTTCAGCCAGAGCCATGATCGATTGCTCGCCCAGCGGACCGGTGTCGCCTTCAAGTGCCAGCTTAGCTGAACCCTTGATGATAGGCACGTCGTCGCCAGGGAATTCGTATTTGGATAGCAGCTCACGCACTTCCATTTCTACCAACTCAAGCAGCTCTTCATCATCAACCATGTCGCATTTGTTGAGATATACGATGATGTAAGGAACACCAACTTGGCGGGCCAGCAGGATGTGCTCACGCGTTTGCGGCATTGGGCCGTCAGCTGCGGAACATACCAGAATCGCGCCGTCCATCTGCGCCGCACCGGTAATCATGTTTTTGATGTAGTCGGCGTGACCTGGGCAGTCAACGTGTGCGTAGTGGCGGTTGGCCGTTTCGTATTCTACGTGGGCTGTGTTGATCGTGATGCCGCGTGCCTTTTCTTCTGGCGCTGCATCAATTTGGTCGTAGGCCTTCGCCTCACCACCAAATTTGCGCGACAGTACCGTCGCAATCGCCGCCGTCAAGGTGGTCTTGCCGTGATCAACGTGACCAATCGTGCCTACATTCACGTGCGGCTTGGTCCGCTCAAACTTGCTCTTTGCCATTTTCGACTCCTAACGATTTGATGAGAATGTCCAGGCACACGCCCGACTATCTTACAGAAGCTTTACCAACACAACTACTGCATTTGGTGCCCTTGGCGTGGATCGAACACGCGACCTCTCCCTTACCAAGGGAGTGCTCTACCACTGAGCTACAAGGGCATTACATTGCGCGCACCTCAAAGGCACGCCCTTACTAAACTGGAGCGGGTGAAGGGAATCGAACCCTCGTCATAAGCTTGGAAGGCTTCAGCTCTACCATTGAGCTACACCCGCAAGGAAAGACCACTTCAGCCACATCTATATTCTTGGTGGAGGGGGCTGGATTCGAACCAGCGTACTCGCAAGAGGGCAGATTTACAGTCTGCTGCCATTAACCACTCGACCACCCCTCCGTAAGGAACCTCAAATTATTGCTGATTATTCCCCGCGTGTCAACAACAACATATGCTTACGCTTATGAATTTTGTCCTAGCATTGCAAAATGCCTACTTATTGAGCGAAGGCAGTTAATTTTTGATGCTGAGGAATGTATGCGCGTCAAGTATTTAATCTCAAGGTGCACTTTTATTCAAACAACTGGGGGCAATCTGAGCTGTTTGCCTAACATTTTCATGTGGGGATGGTGAAAATTCCCGCGTTCAGGCACGAAGTGCAACGAGCTGGTTTTTCAGGGGTGTTACGTGCAGATTATAAAATACCTCATGGGGTGTTTTGTAGCCGAGACATTTTTTGGGTCGGTGGTTCAGTTTGAGAATGGTTGCCCGCATTTCCTGCGGACATACTTTTTT
>Ga0209123_1000290_pt1 | contig 71494 bp, 56 predicted proteins | sample BarGraIncu00431A_FD_184500 | JGI IMG/M metagenome (GOLD analysis project Ga0209123, IMG submission 184500) | Arctic peat soil microbial communities from Barrow, Alaska, USA - Barrow Graham LP Incubations 004-31A (SPAdes) (version 2) | ecosystem: Environmental > Terrestrial > Soil > Wetlands >... | reverse complement strand
GCAGCCGAAGCTCACCGAGGTCGGATGGAGCGGCGGGTAGACCACCTTCAGCACCTTGAGCCGGTCACCCAGATGCTTTAACTCCCGGTCGATCTCCCGCAGCCTCTTCTTCGAGTAGATGTACTCGTTATATTCTCAGGGAAAGTGAGTGACCAGTTTTTTGAACGGTGGTCCCCTTGGGGACCACCGTTCAAAAAACTGGTCACTCACTTTATCGAGCTCGGGTGGGATGGTGGTAGTGAGAAATGGTTGGGATGTTACCGGATAACGCGATTCTAGTCAAGGGGCTGTAAATCCTACCGCGGGGATCATCTAAAGCGCCCCGGTGCCGCAGCGCCTCCGATGCAGGTCCCGGCATAGGCTTCGCCGCCGGCGCCAGTTCAGCCGGCAGAGCCGGAGCGGGCACCAGCACGGGGGCTGGTGCCATTGCCCCGGAAGGTGCTGCAGCAAGCACTGCCTCTTTCTTCGCTCCACCCGGCGGCCGCGTCGCGGTCCTTGGCAAGGTAGTACCGTTACCGCGTAACGCCATTTGCCACCTCAGGCAGGAACAACTCAAGTGCGCTTTCGACCATGGGGCCCATCACATCTTCAGCTGACAGGAAGCCCGCGAGATGAACGTAAAACTTATAAGTGGTCTCGACCCTCGAGTGTCCCATGTAATAACGAAGCTGCTCATCGATCTGAATGTCGTATATGTACGGCTTCCCGAGGGCGCCCTTTCTCTTCAATGCGTTGTAGACGAAGTACGTCGCGAACGCGTGCCTCAGCATCTTGGCACGGCACCTTAGAAGACCCTCCGGACGAGCAGGGTGCTTAAGGATGTCGGCAAAGGCGTCACGTAACATTGAGTATGTCACGGGTTTGCCCTCTATGTCGATGAAGAGGTGACTGATGCTCGGTATCTCTTTCCCCTGTTTGTCCAGACGCTTGACTCGCTCAATGCGTTCCGGCATCCACTGCTCGCAAACGTATTTCCAGAGATTTCCAGGGATCTCGATATCTCGCCGCGTCCCTTTTGACTCGAATTCGTACAGTATCGAAGCGGGTATTTCCTCTTTCCCGGGGCGATAATCGCGTAGACCTCTGTTAAGCCCCTTCCCCATATAAGGAAGCTGCAGCACGTCTTTCGGCCGCAGACCGACGTTTCGCATCATGAATGCAATGACGCTGTAGACCTTGTCCTTGAATAGAGGGTAGATATCCAAAAGCTGCTTATCAGTCATGAATAAGTGCTTCAGCTTCACCACGCTCGGATGAACGCCTCGCGTCAGATGTCTCTCCAGTCCCGTGCGAGCTACAGTCACGGGACCGCGCAAGCCTAGGTCGCGGAGCGTGTACTTCACCGTCTTCAAATTCATGTCCCACTTGATCGGGTAACCTTTATCCAGGGCCCACCGATAGAAATCCGCGATCCTCCCGACATATAATTCAATGGAAGTGTCGTCGGGCCTACCGACATCGTCCCTTGTTCCGACCAGATAGCTTAGGTAGGAATCGATCGCCTCGTCTCCCACCATCAGCCAGTTTTCCGCCCCGAAGTAGGAGGTATCTATCCAGTTTAAGAACCTTGCGAGGCTCGACGTGTACTGCTTCAGGGTTTCCTTGCTGTAGCTACCCCGTTTAGCGACATCGAGCGCCCACAAAGACGGCCCCTCCAGTACCTTGAAGTCATCAGTGAGGAACAGCGGGCAGCTCGGAATCCGCTCGTACCCGATGCAGTTTTTAACACCTTCGGTGCTGTGGCATATCATAGTCTCACCCGTGAAGCGTTAGACGCCGTCATTATAAAGTTTGCGACGCATGAGGTGCCCGAACCCGACGCAACGGCCGTGCGCAGCCGGAGGGCTCTCGACTGCCTTCTTAAGAGCTGCGAGGTCACCGACGAGAACGACCTCTTCCTCAGCCCTCGTCATGGCCGTGTATACCAGGGTTCTGTCCAGGAAGGGAGAGCGGCAGATCGGTATCACCACCCGAGGCCACTGACTTCCCTGGGCCTTGTGTACCGTCACGGCATAGCCGTGTTCAATGACAGGTTTGTCGGCGATAAGATCGGACTCGTAAATGGGCACAGTGGTCCCATCGAAATCCGCGAACGCAATCGTGATTTCCCCGTTCTCGTTGACTGCCGGCACATCGACGATCTCCCTTATGTGCCCGATGGAGCCGTTGTTCACCCCACGTACCCAGTAATTCTTCAAAAACATGATCCGGTCCCCTTCCCGGAATCCGGTTCGAGCATAAGCCCCAGATTGACTGCTCGGAACGAGGATCTCGGGGTTGCCAGAAGTAAGCGCCTCGCAACAGATGGCGCTCAGAGGGCGCGCCCCACTCCGGGGACATTTCTTAGTTGCAGACAGAATCTGGGTCTTCTCCGGAGCCTGCAGGAAGATCTCGAGTGTCTTCCCAAGAATCGACTCGTCGGCGCATGGGACAAAGATTACCCCCTTGCCGCCGTTTTTCGCTCCGAACAGGGGGAGGGTGCCAAACCGTACTGAGTTCGCCGCAGCTGGGATCCCGGTGCTATCCTCCTGGCGCTTGACCTCGACGAGTTCGACCAGCGGTATCCGGGGCAACTCGGTGAGCACCTGGAAGATGAGTCCCGGCATTATGGGGGGCAGCTGATAGGGGTCCCCTACCATGACAAGACGCGAACCGTCAGGCATGGCGCGCAGGATTCTGTAGGTAGTGGCGAGGTCAAGCATGCTGGCCTCGTCGATGATGAGGTAGTGGGATTTATTCTGACCGCCGTCCTGGTGAGTACAATTAAGGTAGCCGGCGATTGTCTGGGCCGGAACTCCGGTCGCCTCCTCCATTCTTTTGGCGGCGCGCCCTGAAAGCGCCATCTGGGAAATGCCGTACCCCGCGGCAGCTAGGATGCGATACAGACATTTCAGCACCGTGGTCTTCCCGGTACCCGCTCCTCCAGTGACAACGAGGAACCTGTTCCTGACGCAGTTGACCACGGCTTGGCGTTGCTGTACGTTCAACTCAAATGGCTTCCCCGCCATCGCCTGTTCCTGAGTCTCGTAACCGCGGATAAGCGCCTCAAGGTTGCAGTCAGTTAGGGACGACATAAAGAGGGACGGCGCCGGGTCCGGCGCCGTTATCATCTCGGCAATGCATTCAGCAACGTACTCCTCCATGGCGTAGGCGCCAACGCTCCAGTAGAGATCGTTCTCAACGATATACGCCCCGTTCCCTCTGGTCTCGGCCAAGCACGTCGATACCAGTCGCTCCGTCTCCCGTGTGGCGTTTTCCCGGCCGACCAACAGTTTCAGCTGTTTCGTCACGAGTTGCTCCGGAACCGCGGTATGCCCGTGACGGTCCAGCAACCGATAAAGGCTCTCCTCCACCGCAGCGTGAAGGCGTCGCGAGTCTACCGTCTCCACGGCGAACCTGGTGAGGGCCAGGGTGTCCACTTCTTTCCAAGAGCCGGAAAAGCTGAGCAATCTGTAAGGGTCCTCCTTCAGCGCCTGCTGCGCGTCGTTGCCGTAGAAGTCAACCACCCTCTGGGCCAGCCTCATCGGAAACTTGCAGGACTGCAGGAACGAATAGACCTGAGCTGAGACATGCTTTCCCCAGGCTTTGACCAGACCTGCGGCGATATCAGCGCCGAGGATCGGCGTCAGGATGGCGACATTCTCAGCATCGAGTATCTCATAGAGTTCTTCGCCGAAAGCATTCCAGAGCTTTCTCGCAGTGACCGTTCCGATCCTCTCGAACGTCGGGTTGTTGGCAAGGGCGTAGACGATCAGGTCCCCGGTTTCCCTTGTTTTATGCAAGGCTTTGGCCCCGACCTCAACGGCCGTGACAAGAAATTCGGCACAGGTGCGGGTATGGAGGGACGCAGGTCCCGCCACCTGCCAAGTCTCCCCCCTTTCCACCGCATCAACGGACGGGAGCAGGTATCCGGGAGCCTTGACGACAACCAGTCTTTTTGCGTCGACGATCTCCCCTCGGGCGTCCACTTCGAACCCGGAGAAAATGCACCCGCCGAAGCCTCGCGGATTTTTCGATCTAATGGACCCGACCCGGACCCGGCCGTTGAAGATATGCTCAGTGCTAGGGTTCATTGTGGCATCCTCCCTGTCTCGGACATGAATTTCTCCATTAAGCGATAGCGTTGCGTGAACTTATTGTATTTCTCCACCTCAGCCCTGAGCACCGCGTTTTCCGCCTCAAGTCGCCGCAAGCGGTCCTCTTCGGGATGTTTAGCCAGTGTGGCATCCCCTTTTTTCCCATCGACAAGGATGGGGAGGACCCCGTCGGCGCGTAACCTTGCCTCCAGCTCCTCAATTTCCCCTCTGACCACCAGATTCTGGGTTAGAACCGATGTGGAGAAGCCGCACTCCATCGCTCGGTTCAACTGGCCCCGGTGCACATATTGGCGAAACTCTCATTGGAGTCCAGCAACCGATAAAGGCTCTCCTCCACCGCAGCGTGAAGGCGTCGCGAGTCGACCGTCTCCACGGCGAACCTGGTGCGGGCAAGGGTGTCCACTTCTTTCCAAGAGCCGGAAAAGCTGAGCAATTTGTAAGGGTCCTTCTTCAGCGCCTGCTGCGCGTAGTTGCTAGGGTTCATCGTGGCATCCTCCCTGTCTCGGACATGAATTTCTCCATTAAGCGGTAGCGTTGCGTGAACTTCTTATATTTCTCCACCTCAGCCCTGAGCATCGCGTTTTCCGCCTCGAGCCGCCGCAAGCGGTCCTCCTCGGGATGTTTAGCCTGTGTGGGATCCCCTTTTGTCCCCTCGACAAGGATGGGGAGGACCCCGTCGGCGCGTAACCTTGCCTCCAGCTCCTCAATTTCCCCCCTGATCACCAGATTCTGTGTTAGGACCGAGGTGGAGACGCTGCACTCCATCGCTATATCCCTTCGGTTCAACTGGCCCCGGTGCACATATTGACGGAACTCCTCGTTGGTCTTGTCTTTCCAGAGGTGAAAGAGCCTGATGCATCTCTCTTTCGGGGTTAATTTCTCTTTGTCCTCAGCCATGGCAATCTCCCTTTTTGGTGCCAATGTTAATTTTCAGGAGGGTTATGAGGTGATCCTGGTGCTCGGCGGCCTTTGTTTGGACATCGTCCAAAACCGCCTTGCGCTCTGCTATCGCCTGCTCCAGGGCCTCTAGCCGCTCCTCCATTGCTCTGAAAGCTTCGTCCCGATCGACGCTTGTTGTTTCATCGCCACTGTGCCGCAATACGCCTTTCTGCCTGAGATTCTCCTCCGCCACGAGCAGAAGGGACCGTACCTCTCGGTTGTCTCTGAATGTACTGGTGCAGAAGGAGCATATCCTGGCAACCTTGACGCGAACGAGCCTCTTCCTGTCAGCTGAAATGAGATCGGACCAGTCTCCCGCCTCCCGACGTTCTGCAAGTCGTGCCTTCATTTTCTGCACATTTTCGTAACCTGGCGTTCCCTTTCTCATCGCAACACCGGTATGATGACATCAAAGCCTTCGTCATATCCCACTTCCTCAAAGACAGTGGCAACGTGTCGTATCACGGCCTCATCCATGGAAAGACCACGTCGGCTCCGTTCCGGATCGACATTCGCTACGAGGCAACGCTCCAGGTCTGTGATCACACGGCAGCATATGATCTGTGCTGTGAGGTTCAGTTTCCTTACGCGTTTTACCAGGAGTGTGCGCATGGCCCTGGTATGGCAAGGTCCGTCGAGGTATACGCTTACGCCGCCGATTGGTGGACTGTGGGATTTGATCCAGTGCGATTTCCCAGCTGCGGGGAGGCCGCACATGGCGTACACAGCGGTCGGGCTGTTCCCATCTTCGCGAAGGAAGTAGTCGTCAAGGCTGTTCACGGCATCGATATGCCTCTCGAAGAGGGTACTGCCGTCCAGATGCTGGCGGCGCAGTTCCGGAGGGATGACGTGGATAATCTCCTTCCGAGCCAAGGGACGCACGTTATCCGGCAACGCTCGTTCGGAGTTGAGCCTTTCAACCGTTGCCTCCAGATACCTAAGCCTTGACAGGTTCTGTGCGTGTTCCTGGCGTAACTCGGCCTCTTTCAGCAGGCTTTTAGGTGTTTTTGCGGCCACGATGAAGTACTGGTGCAATTGTTCGAGAAGTGCGCTAAACGTTGTGTCCGTGACATCGCGGAGTTCCTGGAGCGCCTGCTCACTTCCCCCGAGCCTTTCCTGGACCCTCTTCAAATCCCGCTGCCAGGTCTTCGTCTCTGTTAGCTCTATCTGCGCCTGCATCAAAGGAGCGGGGACTTCTCCCTTTAGGGCTTTCTCGAATGTAACCCACTTCTTCAGGTCCGAATTCAGGGTTTCCCTTGAGATCCCGGTCATCCTTGAAATCTCTGATTTTGTCGGCGTCTTGCCTTTTACGCGAAGCTCCGCAAGGGCAGCATATGCCAAATCAATCTTCGGTACTTTTTTGTCTGTCATGCTGCGCTCGCGTAATAATCGGGGTAGTCGTTCGCTAAGGCTTCGGCACCGACCAACTCTGAGAGTCGATCAAGGCATCCGCGCACGCGCTCCTCGGAATAGCGTCGTTGGTCGGGACCTGTGCTCTTGCTTGCGAGGATCATCTTCGTATGGAAGCGGATTTCGTCCTTCAAATACTGGATGGAATGCTCCGTGAAGATCGCGTTGTCGCAGCTTACGATATCGCACTCACACGGCTCTGGGCCGGAATCAACTATTGACGTTTGCACCTTCGTACATATCACCCCCATGGGGCACCGTCTTAGTATCTTCGTCTCGTGCTCGAGGAGCGTTTCGATGAACATGCGTATGGATTCATAGCCGTCATCGTTAAGCCGGGCGAAAAAATTGCTATTTTTGACGCTTTCCCTGAAACGTCTTCCAGCGGTCCCACCAATCATCCCTTCGTTCACCGCCTCCATGAGATCAAGGAGTATATCCATGTGGGTTTCAATGACGCTGCGACGGATCTCTTCGCTCATCCCGGGCATTTGAACGATGTATTTGAGCGTCATGGTGAGACTTTTGTGCGAGAATAAGCGCTTGAGCAAAGTCAGGTTCCGTGGGTCATGGTAAATGAAGAACATGGCGAGGCTCTTGCGAAACTGGTGGGGATGCATCGGCGCAGATAACCCCAGGAAATCGCTCAGCTTCACCATGTACGTGTACACACCGTTGACATGGCGGAGACCGTTTTTGCCGTTGAATATGTTGATGAAAAGGCGATCGGTTTTCGCCTTTTTGCGTGCCTCTGCGGTGATTCGCTCCAAAACCTTGAACGCCCTGTAGGCAATTTCAGGCACCGGTAAATCCACCATGTCTCCACAAGACGCTTCCGAGGTTTTGAAAACCTGAAACCTCAGGCGGAAGTCATCGTTGGAGCATTTCCGGGCCGCCCCTGCAGTAAGGTTGGCAAACTCTAGACGTCTCATTCCCGTCACGAGAAGGATCAGGACCTCGCAGGCCGTACGGAGTCGCACGACCAGAGACTGATAATGAAACCTGATCGCCTGGAAATTATACAAGACGGACCCGCCCCGGAAAGTCTCCAGGTCGACTCCGACCTTCTCCGCGAGAGAGACAAGATCTTGGTTGGAAAGCTTCTGGAGATTTCGTGTCTGGTCAGCGAATTTTTCCCGCTGAGGATTTCCCCTGATGGCTCTTTGGAGCTCCCGCTTTGCGGTTCCACAAAGGGATCCGCAAGCGCTTCGGAAACCCTCCAGGGGCCAGAGATCTGGGCGAGGCCTGCCTTTCATTGCGAGGAAAACCCTTTCGCCCTCTGGCATCTCGGAGCCAGCTTTCTGCCCCACCTCTGCGTTCGCGATGACTTCGTGTACGGCAAGGATGTCCTCTGCGTATCTTTCGACCATATCTATGCAGAAGGGCACAACGATCCCGAGGTCGTCGAGCGGTATCGGAAGGAAACCAACACATGATTCCCTGTACTCTTGCCACTTCTTCTGGGCTTTTTGCAACATCTCCTGGGATACCAGCTCACTCGACAGTGACAAATACGGGGGAAGATATCCCTCCTTCGATAGTTTCTGCCAGTTCACGATCTGATAAAGCACCTGATATTTTACCGCTAGGTTCTCGGTGGCCTCGACCCACTCCAGAACGTCGCTTTGCGAAAGGCAGCCTGCATGGAGAAAGGATCCGTTACCGTTGTGGTCAACGAGTATTCCCTTTGAGCAGAGAAGCCTTGCAATGGTAAAAATGTATATCGCCGCGGAAGGCACGGTGTTGAAGGAGCGAACCCGCACAAACAAGGCGTTGGGGGGGAGATTGTAAAATGTAAGGTACTTCACGAGGCGCAAAAGCTCCTCCCCGGCCATATCGCTTGACATGAGGGTATCCGAGAAGTTGCGTACGAGGTTCAATCTGGCCGTTCCCCGGTAAGCAGGGCTTCCTTCCGTCTGAAAATCCCAGTAGTTGTCACCGATTCTGCTTACCTTGCTGACGGCAATCTGGTCTATTTCCTGGGCGGAAAGTCGGCCCAGGAACACGGCAGGAGTCCACGACGGGGCACCCGGACCGTCAACCGGCATTTCCGCGGCATCATCGTCATCAACATCCGGAGCAGGGCCAATATTCCAGTCGTTGGCGGCTTCCTCCTCATGCGCCTTCGTAGCGGCTTGCAGGAGTTTTTCGAAATCGTCTCTTTTCATCACCAGAATCCTCGCATCAAATGTGGTAGCACGACGGAGCCCGATTCCGCGGCGGCGATCGCCGCCTCGACGGCACCGCGGTCGCTCCAACTGTCCAGGATAGACTCCCAAGCCTCATTTTCCTCACCGTAGTGTGCTATCCAGTCGGCGGTCATCATCCTCGCCTGCTCCTTCTCCAAGTCACGGATGCGGCGGGCGATATAGGGCAGCGCCTCAGGGAAGACAACCGCCCGCTCACAGAGGCAACATTTGTTGAAGTAGCGACACGGTCCGTCTTTGACGTATTCCTGATGCCTCCTCCATGTCGGACGGGTACCGTCTTCACAAACCAGTATGTAGGTATCCGCCTCCGGGCTCATAACCTGTACCACTGTCTTTACCGCGAGGCCGGTAAGGTCAGCTGCTGCTTTGATCACGGCCTTGCGGGCAGCGCTGTCCTTGGCATCATCGATTGCCCGACGCAGGTCCTGCAGCGTCGTTGACGCAACGATCCTTGCCTGATAGTTGCGGAGGTCATCCACATAAAGTGTCTGGACAGAGGCGATGATTTTATCCTTCACGGCATTGCTACTCTTGTCGGAAAGGTAGCTCGTGATTGTCGTCGATACCTTGGCGTGTTCCAACTCGTCGGCGATTTCCTCGGGGGTCATGCCTTTCGTCTCGCAGATGGTCGCGTACCCTGACCTGACTTTCATGTGGTTGACCGTATCGCCGATGAGACCTCTGAGGTTATGTCTCTCGAGGAAAGCGGACGACGCTCTCACCTGTACACCGCCTCGGCAGGCATTATCCCAGACGGTGTTAACCAGCCTCCCAGCATGAGCGAAGGTCCCTACGACATACTGGAACAGGTTTCCATGCACGTAATGCTCGGTTTCCCGCTGGAGCGTTATTATCCCTTCGATGTACTTCAGCAATCCATAGGGGCCAAAAGGAGACTTCTTTTTGCTCCGACGGCGTACCACTTTGCCGGTCCGCTCCTTCCGGCCGAATATTATCACCTCCTCTACGTTCAAGGGATTCTCCAGCACGTTCGGCTCTACGTCGTCCGGAATCGTTGCCACGGACTCGACATTCCAGCCCATATGGATCACAAGCAACAGGAAAAACGGGTAGATTGTGTCGATGGTGAAATGCTGTGCGGAGAAAATGGCCGATTTCCCCAATATCCCGTCCATGAAGCCTATCTTGGCTATGCAGTCATCGACCGCGCCTTTAATGATCCCTACGTGCGGATCGGGATTGCTCCGGGTAAGAAAGGAGCTGGCTCCTTCCAATGACATGCCGAAGGGGTAAGCCGGGTGCTGATGCTTCAGGGTTGCCAGCACTGTCACAAACTTGTCTTCAGCATACCGCGGCCCTTTCTGGAACTGGATCCTGCGCCCGCGCTCAAACTGCCTGCTCTCTGGTCCGAGATCGCTGTACATCCTGTGCAGGTGCTTTACGGCGACAATGTCTTTCACGCAGGCAAAGATGAGCGCCTCCAGTTGTTCAGAGGTGTATCCTTCGACGCCAGTGCCCTCCTGGCCGGATGGAGCCTCTGGACTCTCTGGTGCATTTCCGACGGTGGAATCGTCGGAGTAGCGGCGCCAGAGCTCACCGCAAACCAGCATCAAACGCTGAAACAGCACCGAAGCCCGTTTTGTCAGTTTTTCATCGTGAGAGAGGTAGCTGCCGAAGGAGCGGAGTACGACCGCATTTATGTCACGGACGAACTCCACGTTGTAGGCGGTCAGGGACCGAGGATCGTTGAGGAAAACGAGGAAGATCTTGATGGCTAAGGCGGAGTTCGCAACATTGCTCACGGCAACTCCCCTTGGATTTAGAAGTGTCATCCCATGAACAAGCTGGTTGAGAAGGGGCTTATGTTTAGGAAAACGATCAGCTAGATCAGAGAAGTCATGAGTCCTTGAGACGATTTTTTGTCTGCTCATGGCGCTGAAGGTCTGCTTCAGCGCCACGTCAGGCAGGGTTTTCCTTTGCTCTTCTGCAGTGGCCGCCTTTTCGAGCAGCTGGCTCCTCATGTCCTCAGAGAACGCCTGCCTGGCATTCTCAGCAACAGCCTTCGAGATGGAGCGCTTACCGCCCGTGAGGAGCGACTTCTTGTGGGTAGTGGCCATGGACCTAACCTCTTAGCGCATTGTCTGAAAGAGTTTGCGCAGTTAGAATACTTGCCGCCAGCGAATAGGCTTTTTTCCGTGATTGGACCATGCTACTTATCCTCAGACCATAAATGCGGGCTTACTGGTCCAGTTGAAGGTTTTATGAGGCTCAGCGATGCCGGCCAACCGAAATCTTCCCCGGGAGACCTGGGTTCCTGGCGGCTCCCATCGCCTCGCGTTTTATATGCGCTCCCTGACTCCTGCGCAGATGATCACGCTCGGTCGTCACCCTTTTCAGGTCGGCCTCCAGGCGGGCAGCTCGGATCTGCGCCTCGCTTGCCACCAGCATGGAATTTTCAGCATCCGCCACTGCCTGGTCCGCGCGCTCCTTGGCGTCGTTCGCCACCGCGTCTGCACGGGTTATTGCCGAAGTGGCATCAGCCCTCGCGGCGTTAACCCGCTGCTCGGCCTTCGCCTCCGTCTTCTCGGCACGCCGCACAGCCGCTGTTACCTCTTCGGCCAGTTGGCTAGCTTTACCGCTGACCTCAGCACAATCCCGCTCTTTTTCGGCCAGGGTTCGGGCAAGTCGTTCATTCTCCCGGCGTAACGCCGCGATTTCAGCGTCCCTTTGGGCAATTGCGGATGTAATTTCCTGTTCACGTTTTTCGGCAGCCGTTTCCGCCTCGGAAATAACATCATTGTTAATTTGCTCAAGCTCCTGAACCCGCGAATGTAGCTTCTCTAGGTTCCCTTTTGTGGCAAGGCAAATAGCATCGTTCGCAGCTTGGAAGGCAGCTCTCTCTGACGTTGCTTCCGTCGACCATGCTATTTCCATCGCAGTGATTATGGACGCAGGCAACGGAATCGTCTCCGCTGGCGGTGATGCACTCGTAGCTGATTGCAGGTCCACTTCGATCCCTTTTTTCCAGCACGTAAAACTCCGAGACAAGTTCGCTGACCCTTCCGCTGTCCCCTCCTTGACCTCATTCCAGGTGGGAACCCTGCCATTTTTTGCGAGATAGTCATCACACCATTTGACAATTTTAGTCTTTGCCTCGCCCCATCCTGCCCGGTCCGCCATTGTTCTTCCCCCCTTTTGGAATCGATGTTCCGATGTTCCGATGTTCCGATGTTCCGAACTAAAAATTTATGCAAATCTGCATTCTCTGATTACCTCTCACATCCATTGCCTGCTCCTTTTTGTCGCAGCAGGCACCATATTAAATTTTTGTCAGGAAAATGGGGTTCACTATACTGCGGTAGTAGTCTTGCAATGCTGCCGCCGTGTGTCGGCAATAACGTGCATTGAAATCTGCGGGAATTCCCGGAACATTTCGACGCACTGCAGTAAAGATGTGCTTGAAGGCTGAAGGCGAGAGAGGATAGCCGTCTTTAGATGAAACTAGTAAGAAATCGTGTTCTTTGCTGCCTGGATACTTTTGCCTGTCGATGGCAATGTATTCTCGCATGATGGTGGCCAAATGCTCCGGCATCAGAAGGAGCAGCAACCTTTCATTCCCACAACGAATCACGGCCTTGCGATGCTTGAAGTCAAGGTCATGAATCCGGAGGTTCAGAAGCTCCCGACTCCGGATGCCAAGACCGATTAGTATCATAATGACCATGCAGTTGCGAAAGCGCACCACCTCAGGCCATGGATTCATCAAATGGTCCGGTTTGATGACTTCGGTCAGCACCCCCAGAACATTGCTGGTCAATGCCCACGCAAAGTTACTGTTGGCAATGTTTCTTTGTACGTGTGAAGGCATGAGTAGTCTCCTTTTTTGCAGCTTGTTAACCCAACCCCAAGGGGGCGAGCACTCGAACCTGTTTAGATGGCGCAAGTGCGACATCAGTAATGTTGCACGTAATTCTATCCCCGCAATTAAAAAAATGCAAGAAAAAAGTTGCGTCAATTACAATGCCGTAGTATTTTTGCAAGACAACACGCCACGCCAGCGCATCAACAGTGAGGAGAAGGCACCGTTATGACCAGGGAAAACTTGCGTAATATTGCAACAATTCAGGCAGGTTACCCTTTCAGAGGGAGGATACCTGAAGTTCCTGACGGCCCAGTAAAGGTCGTACAGATGAGGGACATGAACTTCGATACGAGAATCGACTGGGAGCTTGTGATGCGGACAAGTTATCCAAAAGGACGAAATACTGGATGTTTGAAGCATGGAGATATTGTTTTTCTGGCCAGGGGCGAGAGATTCATTGCTCAGGCCCTCAAAGACGTCCCAGATGAAACCATCTGTTCGCCACATTTTTTTGTGATCAGGTCGCTACGACCCAAGGAACTGTTACCGGAATTCTTATCCTGGCAAATCAACCAGGCACCGGCACAGCAGTACCTACGTATGGCAGCCGTGGGATCCGGACAGCTAAGCGTCAGACGGTCAGTTCTGGAAAACCTTGAGGTGGCAATCCCTGCAATTGACCGCCAGAGGCAACTGTTGGAACTCGCCGATCTGATCCGCCTGGAACGGGAGGTAACTGCCAAGATTCTGGCTAACCGGCAGCAGCAGCTGCACGCTCTGGTACAAGGTCTGCTGTCAGATACCCTGGCAAAGGAGGAGGTTCTCGCATGACTGATACCACTCCCGGATCCGAACAGTTCACCAAAGGCTTGCAGGATTTGGCTAATGGGCTGCGCGCCTGCAAGGATCATAGACTGCACCGCGATATAACATTGGCGCTCTTTTTCCTAAAGGCGATCAACGATATTTTCCAAAGTTACTCCACCCTCGGACCCAGTTTGGCCAATAAGTACCCTTCTTGGCAGGGGTTGCTGGAAAAACTTCGAGTTCCCGAGGAGGCCGTTTTTTCGAAATTGTTCGACCAAAGGATGGAGCTGGGCAACGGCGAAAGGCTTAACGCTGCGCTTCAGGCACTGGCAAAGGCCTACACCCCTTTCAATGAAGTTTTTCAGGAAATCAATTGCAACTCCCCCCGCTTGGGAAATGAACAGGAAAGGGACGAGCTCCTTGCCAAATTGCTGGATACCCTCAACTTTATAACGGTGGAAGTGCCGCCGCGCCATTCAGGGTATTTCGATATGCTGGGCCAAGGCTTTACTTATCTGCTGCGACATTTTGCAGGGAAGTACGGCAGGACGTCCGGTGATATTGTTCCGCCACCTGAAGTTGTGGATCTCCTCAAATGTTTACTTGCCCCGAAGCCCGGTGATGAAATCTGTGACCCAGCCTGTTTTTCAGGCTCCCTACTGTCTGAACTCGGCATGGCGCAGCATTTTATCTATGGACAGGAAAGGGACCGGGGCGCTTGGGCGCTGGCAAGGATGAACCTGTTTCTGCACGGGTGTGATAGCAGCAAGATCGAGCTGGGCGATACAATTGCCGACCCTAAGCTGCTTTCAGGTGCCACCGAATTGAAAAAATTCGACATCGTAGTATCGAATCTGATGACAATCCCAGAAGACTGGGGGGCGGAAGGGGCCGATGCTGATCCCTTTAAGCGCTTCAGCCGGGGAGTGCCACTGAAAAACTTAGGTGAGTATGGTTATATTCAGCACATGGTCGCCTGCATGAAGCCAGATACTGGACGTATGGCGGTAATCGTGCCAAGAGGTGTATTGTCCCGCGGGGGTACCGATACTGCAATCAGGCAAAAACTAATCGAGGAAGATCGCCTGGCAGCTGTTATCTGCCTTCCGAAAAAGCTATTTTTGGGTGCGATCATTCCTGTGGCTGTGTTAGTCCTAAGCAACTGCAAGGCTGAAAAGGACAAAGTTCTCTTCATCGATGCAAGTCAGGATTTCCAGCTTGGCAAAAATCGAAACATCCTCCGGAAAGAAGATATCGAGCGGATAGGCAACTCGTATCGAATGATGCAGGAAATTGAAGCATGGTCGCACGTAACCAGTGAAACCGAGATAAAAAACAATGATTTCAACCTGAATATGCCACACTATGTGCAGATGTCGTCCGAAAATGGCTTGTTGGACATTGAACAAATCGGGCGGGAAAGGAAAGAGTTATTGATGGAACGGGTTGATCTTGAGAAGAAAATCGATCAGTTGTTGAATATATGATGAGGTCCGCCGCGACATCGTGTGGGAAACTCAAAGCCTAGTCACCTGCTACGGTGTTAGACAACTGCATAAAGGACTCGTGGGACGACACCCTATGCGACTCTTTCCTAGTGGCTTGGCTAGGTGTGTTGGACAGAGTTATCGTTCAGAGGCAGCCACGGAAGATAGGCACCCTTGCCTCTATCTGGCCCTCGCGCCTTAATGAAGAGGATTTCCCGTATTATTCCGTGTCATTTTCTGCTATGTAAATACGTTCCTTTTCTCCCGAAGATCTCAATGGAATATAGTGGGTAGGAGAGGTTGAGTGGCAAGGTCGCAGTTCTGTAATGAACGTTGTTATGATGCGAGACAATTTCCATGAATATGATCGCTCTCTATGAAAAAGGACAATTATGAGCATCCACTCCCTCTGCAAACCGCGCCCGTCTGTCTTTGCTGCAGACAGAAGAGCCACCGTTCTCAGCCTCGATACCTTTCTTAAAGGTCAGGTCAACGGACCTGAATTCTTTGAGGAAAACTACTTTACCAACGGCATGATTATGCTGGTGGATCGAGCGTTCCGCCATTTGGGCGGCTCAGGTGCCGGTTCGTCGGTCTTCTTGCTTTCGCAGGCGATGGGTGGCGGAAAGACACATAGCATGATTGCGCTCGGATTGATGGCGCGTGACCCCGCATTGCGAAAAAAGGTGCTCGGGGAGAAAGACCCAGCACCAAGGCTTGGTCTTTGCCGTGTTGTCGGTTTCAATGGAAGGAGCACGGATGAGGCAGGTGGAATATGGGGGGCGATTGCAGAACAACTCGGCAAGGCTGAGCAATTTACCCGCTATGTGTCGCCACTTCTTAATGCACCTGGACCCGAAGCCTGGAAGCAGTTGCTCGGCGGTGAGCCGCTCATTTTTTTCCTCGACGAACTCCCGCCATACTTGGAGTATGCCGTCGCTGTTCCGGTTGGGCATGGGGACCTGGGGGTAGTAACGACAACAGCACTTGCGAACCTCTTTATTGCGGTATCTGAAATGGATAATGTATGTCTTGTCCTGTCCGACCTGGCAGGCACAAATTTCAGCATTGGCTCGTCCAGCCTTGAGGCTGCATTCAACCGGGCCGTCCAAGGAATCACGTCCGAGTCAAGACGAATAGCGGTTCCGATTACTCCGGTCAATCCGAACGGCGACGAACTGTACCATATTCTACGCAAACGCCTCTTTGAGAATGTTGTGCCAGAGGCGGCGATCCAGAAAGTAGCTGCTGCTTACCGTGAGGCGCTTCGCGAGGCAAACAAGATGAATCTGACCACCACCTCGCCAGAAGCACTTTATACTCGCGTCGGTGAGGCATATCCGTTCCACCCAGACCTGAGAGAACTCGTAGGTAAGTTCAAGGAAAACGAAGGGTTTCAGCAAACTCGCGGTGTCATCCGCCTCATGCAAATGGTAGTGGCCAACCTATGGAAATCGGAGCGAGCGGCTGACATCGATTTGATCCATCCTTACGACCTTGATCTGAATCTGGACGAAATCGCTTCCGAAGTCCGCACGATCAATCCGTCTCTCAGTGAAGCCATTGCTCACGATATCGCACATAGCGGCGATGCAGAGGTAGAGCAAATTGACCATGCCAACGGAAATTCCGACGCCTCAGATGCCGCTCGTCTCATCCTCGTTGCCTCGCTTTCAACGACTCCCGGCGCCATTCACGGGCTTCGGGAATATCAACTTGTCGATTCCCTCCAGCGCCCCGGTCGTGACCTTTCTACCTTTAAGACCAACGTACTCGACAAGCTAGCAACCCGAGCATGGTACCTCCACAATTCTGCCGATGGGCGCTTCTTTTTCAAAAACCAGCAAAATCTCGCAGCGAAGCTGCGTTCGACTGCTCTCTCGCTCCACCCCGAAACAGTGGATCGCATGCTCCGGGAGCATTTAGAGGATTATTTTTCGGCTTCACTACGAGACTGTTACCAGAGCGTGAAAGTCCTGCCACCTCCCGATCAAGTTCAGCTCGAACAGGAAAAAACAACTTTGGTGATTGTTCGACCTGGGGGACAAGCTAACCAGTTGCCCATATCCGCGGACTGGCAGGCGTGGTGGAACCAGCAGCAATACAAAAATCGCGTACTCTTTCTGACTGGCTCGCGGGATACCTTCCAAAAAGTACTTGACTCGGCTCGACAAACTCGGGCTCTGCAAAGTATTGAAGAGGATCTGGGGGCGGAGAACACTCCATCTGATGATCCGCAGTGGCGGGCTCTGGATGCGCTTCGCGACCGCGTGGGCCTGCAATTCACTGCGGCACTGAAAGAAGCCTTTGACCAGATTGTCTATCCTTCCATTAACTCCGCTCTGCGGGCGACCGGCACCGATCTCGCCTTCGCGGGCAATCAGAGTGGCGAAGCAACCATCCGCAAGACCCTCGAAGGGGCACAGAAATTCACGACCAAGATCGACGAAGATAGCTTTCGAACCCGAGCTGAGGCTCGGCTCTTCGGATCAGCGGAAACCAAAGTGGTGCTTTGGTCCGATTTCAAGCGGGCCGCTGCAGTCAATACTAACTGGCCGCTTCACAAGAATTCTGCCCTAGATGATCTTAAAGCAGAATGCTTGCGACGCGGGTTTTGGCGTGAAGAAGGCAATCACGTCCGGCGTGGCCCTTTTGCTCCGCCCGTTCCAGAGGTTTCCATTCGCGAACTTTCTATTCAGGAAGACGGTGATGGACACACCTACCTGAAAATAGAACCGCTGCATGCGCCGTCTGTCGTCTACGAAACGGGTGATTCCGAACCCACTACCGCTTCCAGTCCAGTGCCAACACCAACTCGCTTTGAGGCTACCGGATTGCGCTACCTTTTCCTCGCCTTTGATCCCGCTGACGCCGGTCGTGTCAGCGAGGTACGGGAATGGTCCGCAAAGGTTCGGCTCAAATACCAGCTACACAACCGAGGCGACCATTTCGAGGTAGAGTTACTAGCCCTGCCAAAGGCCAACGGGATCGCCATTCGTTACACCACGGACGGTTCCTCGCCCACCAGCGCCGGATTTGCCACATATGATGGTCCATTTCGCGTCCCTGAGAATTGTCGCATCGTGTGCGCCAGGGCCGTGTGCTCAAGCTATGATCTTTGCTCCGAGACGATCAGCATCTTAATCCCACAGAAGGGGCAAGAAGAGCGCAATCTGAATCCTTTGATTCCGGCCCGCTGGAACCAACAGACAAAGCTAGATGATCCCGGGACGGTCTGGAATTTCATTCAGCAGTTGGAAAAGGCTGCAGGTGTCACGGCTTATGACATCAGCCTCACGGCCGAGAGTAGCGATGGCCAGCAGAACATTGAATACTCCGGTGCCTTGGATGGTGGCTACGATGCGGCAGTTCTGAAATCTATTGCTGATAGATTGCAGGAAATTGTCAGCGACGGAAGCCTGCGGATGACAATTGGCCTTCTCGGCTTCCCCACCGGGCAGGCCCTTCTCGACTGGCTCAGGATCACTAACCAGCCATTTAACCTTGCCAAAGTGAGCCAATAAACATGCAACGTGCTACTTCATCTTCAACCCGAAAAGTAATCGGTCTAGGCTTTCTTCCAGAGGAGGCCCGCCACGGTTTTCTTATCAATATCCCGAAGGGCAGTGGAGACAGTGATATAGTCTCAATCACAGAGCACCGGGGGGATGACCTCGACGATCTTGGCGTCAGCGCGGCAGAAACTCCGTCGTCTAGCGATCCGTCACTGCGTGTCGTCATAAACCGGACCCGCTGGCTCGCCCTCGCTCCGGCTTTCTGGGAAGAGGCCAATCGTCGTCTACGCGCCAACGGTCTACCCACCACCAAATTTCAGAAAAACCCAGCAAAGCCCGTGCCCGTGCATCCCTCTCTAGGAAAGGAACTATGCATACTCTGCTGGGCCGTGGAGGATGCCTCTCCCGACGATATCCCGAATGCATTGCGCAACTGGGAAGCGCTTGCCCCCGAAGAGCGGTGGTGGCTCTATACCATGACGGTGGCCACCACTGGCCAAGCCATGCAGAAAGGTATTGGCTGGCGTAAAGCACTCCGGGCTGCCATTGCCGACAATCCCTTCGTAAAAGGCGAAGGGCTATCGCCCAAGGCTCGGCGCGAATTGCTTGGTCATTCCCAATTAGCGCTTCCACTGTAGAAAGGATATTCATGCCCACGTTCATCGAAACCCAGTTTCCCATTGCCCGTCTTTCCGCTGAGTCTTACAAGGAGCGCAAGGCGAACAGCTCACAGACGCTCACCGGGCTCGGCAAATGGTGGGGGCGAAAGCCGCTGATCCTTGTACGTGCTTCCATTCTCGGCATGTTGATGCCCGCTTCGGACAATCCGAAAAAGGACCGGGAAATATTCCTAAAGATCCTCACCATGGACGATGATGGTGCGTGGCAACGCTGTAGGGGAGATATTCCAGTGTCCGCTTGGCGAGAGGCCGCTCCGCCTGAAATTCAATCCGAATACTTCGGTACTCGTGGTTTCAAACAGGGCGTCACTGATGAGGAGAAAGAGGAAATTTACGCCCAAATATGGGATTCCCTCACAGAGGAAGAGCAACAAGCACTCGATTCCCTACGGCGGCGACCTGTTTCTGACCGTGCTGCCTTCGATGCCCTGACCTATGCCGAGCGCCTCCGACACTGTGAACGCCCGGAAAGCATCGCCGGCCCTACGGCTGCGGCTTGGGTCGAGATCAATAACCACCTCGGAACCTCCGCCTCGAGCCTTGCCGAGATGGTTGAGCAACTTGGCCGACGCACCTTCAGCCACACGCCCCGCGTCGGCGACAGCTTCTGCGGCGGCGGTTCCATTCCCTTCGAGGCCGCCAGGATTGGCTGCGAAGCTTTCGGTTCCGACCTCAATCCCGTTGCCGGACTTCTCACCTGGGCCAGCCTTAACCTGCTTGGTGGCGGCAAGGATGTGCAGGAAGAGGTCATGGGCCTGCAGTCAGCGGCACTGGCCGACGCTGATCGGCAGGTCCTCGCGTGGGATATCGAGTGCAATGACCAAGGCGAGCGTGCCGAAGCCTACCTCTATTGCGTGGAGGTGAAGCCGGAGGGCTGCGATTACTTCATCCCGCTCGCCCCGAGTTGGCTGGTGGGTGCAAAATCCAATACTGTCGCCCGTTGGCACCGAGCTTTCGGCTCGGATCGACTCCAAGTCGAGATCGTCGTCGTCCCGGATGCAGAGCTGAAGCTCTATAAGGAAAAGAAAGGTGCCACCGTAGTAGACAGCCGCATCACCGATCCCTTCGACCCGAATCGATCGTGGTCAGTGGAAGCTTTGCGCGGACCCGAAGGCTTGCGACGTTGGACCAACGACGATGTTATGCCCCGTCCCTCTGATGTGTTTCAGGAACGGCTTTACTGCATCCGCTGGGCAAAAACTGTTACGGAGATCAACAGCGCGGGACAAACCGTAACAAAAATCGTTCGGCGTTACGCCGCCCCTGATGCCGCCGACCTTGCTCGCGAAGCTAAAGTGCTCGAACTTCTTCGTGAACGCTTCGCTGGTTGGCAACGCAAGGGCTTCATCCCCTCCAAGGCGATTATTAGCGGCTACAATACCGAGCAACCCATTCGCGAGCGCGGTTGGACCCACTGGCACCATCTTTTCACGCCACGTCAGTTATTGGTGAATGGATTAATAGTTGAACAAGCCGTGAAGATGGCCAAAAGCAGCAAAGAAGTAGTTGCGAATCTTCTCGGTATAGCTCGGCTGGCTAATTGGAATTCCAGACTTTGTAGATGGCATGTACGGGGAATAGCCATAGATAAGGGGGAGGACGTTTTCAGTAACCAAGCACTGAACACACTTTTTAATTTTTCATGCCGCCCTCTGAAAGCATTAGAGGCCTCCTGGAATGTGTTCAGTAAATCGCAAAAAAATATTTCACTTCAGACGAGCACCTTAGTAACTACGGCCGACGCCCGCGATCTCCGCGAAACATGCGATATATGGATCACCGATCCACCTTACGCCGACGCAGTCAATTATCACGAACTCGGCGACTTTTTTCTCGCATGGTATGATAAACAACTGGCCAAGGCTTTTCCTGATTGGACATCCGATGCCCGCGCGGAACTCGCAGTGAGGGGCAATGGTGAGGACTTCCGCCGATCCATGGTGGAGATTTACCGCAACTTAGCATGCCACATGCCGGACAACGGCCTGCAGATGGTCATGTTCACCCATCAAGATCCGGCTGTATGGGCCGACCTCGGCATGATCCTCTGGGCCGCAGGACTCAAGGCCACCGCCGCTTGGACTATCAGTACTGAGACGGAAGCGGCCGGCATCAAGAAGGGCAACTATGTCCAAGGCACCGTTTGCCTTGTCCTTCGCAAACGCACTGCAGACGAGCCCGGCTTCCTCGATGAGGTCTACCCGCTGGTAGAGGATGAAGTTAAAATCCAAATCGCGTCCATGCAAGCCCTCGACGAGGACGGTGAACCCAACTTCAACGATGCCGACTACCGATTGGCGGCTTACGCCGCAGCACTCAAGGTTCTCACTCAATTCGGCACCCTCGACGGTCGTGACGTGGAACATGAGGTTTTTGCGGTTCGGGCCAGGGACGAGAAGAGCGACTTTCAGGCGGTCATCGAGCGTGCTCTCGGCATCGCCGCCGATGTGCTGGTTCCGCGCGGACTTGACAGCTTCTGGCGAGATCTCTCACTTGTTGAACGCTACTACCTTGGTGCACTTGACATCGAGAGCCGGGGCGAGCGCCGCAAAGGCATGTATGAAGAATTGGCAAGGGGGTTTGGCGTTGCCGACATCAAACCACTCCTGATGAGCGACAAAGCCAACGGGGCCCGCATGCATACCCCAAGCGGTTTTGCAGCAGCCGGGCTCGCGCCGTTAGGTGGTGGTAGTACCGACGCGCTCTCGGCCCGGCGAGGTCGCTCTGCTGTTGGCGCACCGCATCCATTTGCTGCATCACCGCTTCGACACTTGCTTTTCGCCATTTGGGAAACCTGCTCCGCTGGCAGCAGCCCGGAGCCAGGCCGCCAATATCTGCGAGATACCTTTGGTCAGGGGTACTGGGGCCAGCGCGAACGCTTCATTTCCCTTCTTGAATGGCTCGCTGCGCTGGGGAACGCCGTGGGCATGGACGAATGGATCACCGACTCCGAAGCTGCCCGCATCCTCGCCGGCCGACTTCGCAACGACCACGCATGATGTTACAGCGCCATTCCAGCCGTAGAAACCGACTAGATCACGCGGTGTTAAACCAGCGCTTGGAAGGAGCTGTTTCCTACGATCGCATCGCAGGATATTTCCGATCCAGCCTGTTTGAGGTGGCGGGGGAAGCCATTGCGAAAGTAACTGGCCCGGTGCGAATCATTTGCAACTCGGACCTCGATCCCCAAGACCTCGTCACCGCCGCGGCCGCACAAGCCGCACTCCGTCGGAGTTGGTGCGCCGGAAAACCGGAGGAAGCACCACCCACTGCGCTCCCGCGTTATCGTGCTCTTTACGAAGCCCTCACTAGCAAGAAAATGGAAGTTCGGGTGTTGCCCGATTCCGCGTTCGGCCTGATCCACGGCAAAGCGGGAGTCGTGCGGCATGCGGACGGCTCTGCCACCGCTTTCCTCGGAAGCGTCAACGAAAGTGCCAGTGCTTGGAAGATAAACTACGAGTTGCTGTGGGAAGACAATGACCCAGATACCATTGCCTGGGTACAAGAGGAATTCGATACCCTCTGGAATGATGCGCGAGCTGTTGATCTCGCTTGCTGCCCGTTCATTGCACAAGACGTGCAGCGCATCATTTCCCGTAGGGTCATCGAACCGGAGGACTTGAAGTCTATAGCCGACCCTACGGCGGTCGCCGCAGCCGCTGCGGTCGAAACTCCTGTCTATCGCAGCGATCAAGGGCTCTGGCCGCACCAAAAATATTTTGCTAGACTGGCTCTGGAACGGCACCGACTTGGCGGCGCACGTCTTGTCCTCGCTGATCAAGTCGGCCTGGGGAAAACCATCCAGCTTGCCATGGCCGCGATGCTCATGGCCCTCGATGATCCTGAAGGTGGCCCGGTTCTCGTACTCGCCCCCAAGCCACTTCTTCAACAGTGGCAAGACGAATTGATGGAACTACTCCTATTGCCATCCGCCAGGTGGAATGGCCGCGGATGGGTGGACGAGAACGATGTGGAATATCCGTCAGAGGGGCCGAAATCCCTCGGCAAATGTCCTCGTAGAATCGGTCTGGTTTCGCAGGGTGTGGTGGTACGCGGATCGTCGGAGGCCCTGAGCCAACTTCTAAGCCGCCGCTACGTCTGCGTAATAGTAGATGAGTCGCATCGCGCCCGTCGTCGCAATGTGCCAAAGGTGGACGCTGGACGCGATGAAATCGACGAGAGGGCAGAACCTAATAAGCTGATGGCCTTTCTGCGAGATATGGGTACAAGGACCAAAAGCATGCTGCTGGCGACGGCAACCCCGGTGCAGCTCCACCCGGTCGAAGCATGGGACCTTCTGCACATCCTCTCCCACGGTAACGACGGTGTGCTTGGTGGCTGGACGCAGACGAGCCCATGGTATCGACCCAGTCATTGCCTCGAAATTGCCACTGGAGATGTGGTAGTTCCGACCAATGATGTCCACGATGGCTGGCAATACGTCCGCGACCCGCTACCTTCGCGGTTTGAAGATCCAGCACTTAACCGAATCCGTCGTGACATCGATGCCCGTGACACCCAATGGCAATACACCCCCGAGAGCCTTGATAAACTCTCGCCAGCAATCCAGAGGGTGCAACTCCAGAATAAGCTGCTTCCAGGCTACGGTGAGCGCTTCAATCCGTTTTTGAGGTGCATCGTGCGCCGCACGCGTGGCTACCTGGAAGCAAGGATCAATCCGGCTACGGGCAGCTATTTTTTGCCGAAGGTTACCGTGAAGCTGTTCGGAGAAGAAAACGATGGTGCCCTTATTCTCAGTGGATACCTGCTCGAGGCCTATCAGGAAGCTGAAGCATTTTCCTTGCTGCTCCAGAAAAGGGTGACAGGTGCGGGGTTCTTTAGAACTCTTCTCCTGCGACGTCTCGGCAGTTCAATGGAGGCTGGACGTCGCACTGTGCAAAGGCTTTTAGGCGAAGAGCCCGACATCTTAGATGACGAGGACGATGATGACGCTGAAGAAGAAACACCTCCGCAAGTCGGACGACCGCCACAGGGAGTCAGCGACTTCAAAAACTTCGGCGACGCGGAAATATCATCACTTCGCCGCTGCCTCGGACTGCTGAGACAAGGAGGAAATAGCGATCCAAAGCTCGAAGCGCTATGCGGGTATCTTCTCGGTACCCATCCCGGTGTCACGCGTCGCTGGCTCGATCTGGGTTGCATCCTCTTTTCGCAGTATTACGACACCGTTCGCTGGGTCGGAGATGAACTGGCGAAGCGAGCGGAATTTGCAAGCATGGATATCGGTCTCTACGCCGGAAGCAATCGCTCCGGTTTCTGGCGAGATGGCAGGTTTCAACGATGTGATCGGAATGTCCTCAAAAGACGCGTCCGAGCTGGCGACCTTAAGCTATTGCTCGGCACGGACGCAGCCTCGGAGGGCCTAAACCTACAGCGCCTCGGAACGCTCATCAATATCGACCTTCCCTGGAACCCGACTCGGCTTGAGCAACGCAAAGGCCGCATCCAACGCATTGGACAAGCGCGAACCGAAATATGGATAGCCAATCTCCGCTACCGCGATTCCGTTGAAGACCGCGTTCATCAAGTACTGGCAGACCGTCTCGAATCAATTCATGAGCTTTTCGGCCAGATTCCGGACACTCTTGAAGACGTCTGGGTGCAAGTCGCCCTTAACGACGAGCAAGCTGCACAAAAGCTTATCGACCGAACCACTGCCACCAGGAATCCGTTCGACATAAAATACAGCAAGGTCGAAGATGCCGACTGGGAAACCTGTGCCTCGGTCCTGAACGGGGTAAGCATGAAGGAACTTTTTTCACGCGGGTGGTGATTGTGTCAGAGGGAAGACTCTATCGAGTAGTTGGCGTGTAACGGGGGGGAATAATCCCTGTCTCGATAAGGTCGTTCAGCTCTGAGTCAGTGATGTTCTCAAGCATCAGAATGCCAGTATAACGTCCGCGCATCTGATTCAAACGGTCTGCTGAAAAGCAGCGTAATTTTGAACCATTTCCAAAGGCTACTGACATCTCTGAATTACTGACCACTTGATCGGGCGTCGAAAGTCGTTTGACATGCCATCTTATAGCTGGCCACTGTAGCTCGCGCAACGCCTGGTAGCGCTCACCAATAAGGGCTAGGTTCTCACCTGGCAGTGAATTCGCTCGAATTATCAGGGTCGTTATTGACTGCTCGCTTATCTTCATAAGCCGAATACCAAGCCCTCGATCAGTGGCAAGTCCTGCTTCTCCATTGTTGGCTCAATCGGCGCGAGCGTGTCGAGGCACACCTGAGGGACCAGCCAGGGTGTAGTTATTTCTCCGGTCACCAGTCCAGGTTGCTTCCGGGAAAAATGATTGTGGGCTTCCAGTAAAAGGGCCTCTCGGGCATCATTCCCAGGGTCCATGCCGGTCACAAAAAGACCGAAGTTCGGCTTCGGTGTCCACGGCTCTGGTTCGTCAGGCCCGTTTTCCTCTATCCATTCAATTACCGATGCAAAGTCGTCCCATAGGATATTGTATCGCACAGTGTAGATCGTGATGTTGTAATCTTCGGCGTTCAGACACCAGCGGAGGTTCGCCTTTATATCCTCGGGTATCCATCCACCGGCGTCCTCGTAAGCTATTAGTTTGTCAAGCCACTGTGTCGCGATCCGATTCACGCGAAACCTCCTGGGACGCCGGTGCAGCCGCATGAAACCACATACTCAGGGTTTGTTTGTATTTTGCATTGTTATTTCGACTTTTTGATAGGCCTGTTCAAGTAACTCCAGCATGGACCGTATTCCCTGAATATCATGGCCAATTTCATTGTGCCAGAGTTCACAGTATTTTTCCGGGTTACTGGTAAAACTGGTTATGGGTGCTGCGAGATTGAGGATCACCTCAGCCAATTGGTGAACAGTTGATATGCTCAAATTGCTATGAAGGGATCTAATGCCTTGACTATTTATGGCTTTCAATCGCCCACCGAATAGTATTTTGTCCAGTGCCTTTTCTAAAGGGTCTTTTTTTTCATACATTTACGTATTACCTCCTTCGGGTGGGTTGAACTTACAGGTTGTAAAACTGTTTTATGTCTTGATACTGACAATTCTTTGCAACGCCCTTTATTACTTCAAGAAAATTATCTGTATTAAGTCTGCATTGTGGGTGAATACTGGCCCATTCTAGTGCTTCATTCAGTCCCCAGTCCGAGTACCATCTCTCATCTTTCATATTGTCAGTGATGTAAACAACTGTCTTTTGCAAAGTGTTTATGACATGCTGTGCAAACACAAACACATTTATCAATTTCCTTTAGTATCGACACTAGCTTGGTCCTGTTTGAGACTAAATCCGATACAGTAGCAAGTTTCATCTCTGGCAGGACATGGTGAAAATGTAAGTTATCAGGGTTTTTTTCGCCACACAACAAGCAGCCAAATGTTATTTTGATCTGAGCGACTATATCTTGTACAAACTGACGGTTTTGTTTTTTTCGCCTTGCCAACTCTGCATGCCAGTGGGGATTATTCTCTTTCTTTCGCCGCATGAAATCTCGCTGGTAAAGCCTTTGCTTTTCCTTGTTCGAATATGGCATTTTCGCCTCTGCGTCATGTGTTGATGATGAAAGTAGCATATCTGGCCAGATGGCTGACTGGAACAACCATCATGAGTGCCGCACAAAATGCCCGCAGGGCAGGTTTTCGCAGCCCCCGTTGGTAAATCAGGGGCCAAGTTCGCGGCAAAGGTGCTTGGAATCCATTTACCTAGCACCGCTTGTATGAGAAAACAAATATATATACACTGGCGCAGCCTTGCGTTTAGCGCTTGAACCAATCTTACAAGTATAGCTTGTATTGTCAAGGCAGGCATGTTTATTAATGGCTTTTTTTTCGCTTGATGTGCATGTAATCGGAGCGGAATTGGGGCTGAAAAAGGCGAGGCTATGGAAAAAATACTGACCAGCAAAGAGATTGGCGAAAACCTAAGGGAGCTCCGCAGGCGCAGAGGGGTAACGCAAGAGCAGTTGGCAGGGCGAATCAATGTATCGTCTCAACAAATTCAGCAATACGAAAGCGGATCGAGCCGCTTGAATACGGACAAACTGCAGGCAATTGCAATCGCACTGTCTGTGCCCATCGCCGCATTTTTCGATGGAGAGTATATTCTTTCCGAAGAAGAGCAGAAACTCATTATCGGATTTCGAGCCTTGTCGTGCCCTGAGGTGCGTGCATTTGTCTGTAACAGCCTCACGCCTCTGAGTAAACCCAAAGCTTAAAGATGGCGGAATCGGCCCGTCCGCTTTGTGCCCGGAGGCCGCATGACGACACAACCTATTGACCTCGACCGTCCCATTTTAAGGACTCGCCTGATATAGCCTCGGCGAGGCGGGAATTCTGTTTTGGTACGCTTCTGGTCGGTATGGACGGGATGGAAGTGATCGACCACCAGGGATTCACAAAGGCAGGCGACCAGTTTGCTAGAGGCAGCACGCAAAAAGAAAATCATGGAAAGAGGCCTTTCCAGTACTGTTTAGCGTCACCATGGCACGAATGATAACGGCGGCGTGCCTATAGGCAACTCCATGTGCCTATAATTGTCTCGGGGGTAGAGTCAGCGACGAGAAGGCTTCCGCACCGTCCAGTGAAATTGCTTACCTTTAATGATTGTACGTGTTATAAACGGTGAGGTTACGCGCCGAGTACCGTTCCACTCCCATAAGAACGATGTAACGAGAAGCGGGAAGTAAGGAAAGTGGCTCACGTCAAGTAGTTGCAGACAGGGAAGACGTCATGGAAATTGAACTTGGTGGCTTTCCGGTCACCTCCCCAGCCAGCTGTGCACCAAAGGGAACTCCACCTGCTGCAAGTGGGGCAACTCCTCCCCACCTCTCAAGCCTTATAAAATGCGCCGAAACCCTTGCCACATCCGACGGGCGCCGCATCGATCTCTGGGAGCTGCGCGTTCCGCCGATTGCGGGATATCTCAGCGCATGGGCATCCGCCTTCAGACAACATTATTGTTCTGACTCGGAGATCGACGACCTCAGGGATGGCACAGGCCTTTCCCGTGAGGACTACCTGACTCGGCTGGTATTTCCAGACAAGAACGCCGCTCCTGGACCTGGGATCAGGGCAGGTGACTTTGCCGAATTGCTGGTATCCGACTACGTGGAGTACCTGCTTGGGTACTGGGTGCCACGGGAAAAGTACGCGGAGAAGTCGAGTCGAGACGAGTCAATAAAGGGTGTCGACATTGTAGGAATGAGGTTGACCTCGCCACTGGCATCGTCGCCCACGGACACGCTACTGGCGTTCGAGGTCAAGGCGCAGCTTTCGGACGGCAAATACACCGGACGTCTGCAAACGGCCATCGATGACTCGTCGAAGGATCATCTACGGCTTGCGATGACTCTTAACGCAACCAAGAGACGGCTTCGCCAGGCGGGCCACCATGACAGGGCGTTGGTGGTTCAACGGTTCCAGAATCTATCTGACCACCCATACATATACCGTTCGGGTGCGGCTGCGGTTTTATCTGACTCGGCGTACGACGAAATATTGCTGCAAAAGTCAACTAAGGTCACGGGGCACCAAAACGCAGGCAATCTCGAGCTCATCGTAATTCGTGGCAAAGAGCTGATGGCCCTGGTTCACGCGTTATACGAAAGGGCCGCAAATGAGGCATGAGGCCAACAGTCATCGGCTATTCGGCATCACCCGATCCAAAGGGAAGATGTACGAACTTGGATTACCCGAACATTTGCATAATGCACTGCCAGATGAAATCGAGCCGCAGGAGCTGTTCATCCTTACAGTAGGTACTCTGGGAGACGTTGCGGCAATATTCGCTGAGAACGTTGATGTGCCGCTGCCGCCGCACACAATCGAAGAACTGGGCTTTGCCGCTAGTTTCTTCGACGCGTTCCTTGAATCCAGATTCTCCGAGAAAATAGCGCGTGACACTGCCCTTCTTGCTGCGTCCGCCTACTATCTCGCCCGTCGGCCTGGAAGCAGTCTGGTGCTGGCGCGGCACCTTGAGGCCATTGATAGGGATCCGCCCGTGGACAAGCTATTGCTCTGGGTGCTTCAGGCTCGGTGGAACAAGTATCTACACATTGTTCATCCCTTCTTCGGCACGGCACTTGGAGATGTGAGCAAAATGCTCGCGTTTCACTTTTTCGACGGTTCGGGCCTCACGGAACTGACCTCCGCACTTCACACATTGAGGCGCCGGGCCTACAAGGGCGCATCGGCACGCGATCTGCTTTTCATCGACATCATCACGGCAATTGTCCGTATGAGGCTGGCAGCCTCTGCCTGGACAACGCTGCCCGTATTTACCGGCATAACCGCTGAACGGTGGGCACCGGCAATTGGCAGGCCTGAGTTCCCAAGAGAGTTGTGGCCGTCACAGATGCTACTTGGCCGGGCTGGCCTGTTCGCAGGAGCGTCGGGCATCGTTCAGATGCCAACCAGCGCGGGGAAGACTCGGTCGGTTGAAATTGTGCTGCGGAGTGGTTTTCTTTCTGGACGCGCGAAGCTTGCAGTCGTGGTTGCTCCGTTCAGAGCTCTGTGCCATGAGATTGGTACATCGCTGCGGCATGCTTTTCGTGGAAACGATGTAAAGGTCAACGAGCTCTCTGATGCAATGCAAATCGATTTCTTGCAGCAGGTTGCAGAATTGCTCGACTCTGAAGCGCCCACATCAAAGTACATATTGGTACTTACACCTGAGAAGCTCCTCTATGTGATGCGACAGACACCGACCCTCGTGAAAGATATCGGTATTGTCGTGTACGACGAAGGACACCAGTTTGACTCGGGCAGCCGAGGCATCACCTACGAACTCCTGCTGACTGAAATCAAGGCACTTCTTCCGACTGGTGCGCAAACAGTTCTGGTCTCTGCGGTCATTCAAAATGCGCAAGCCATCGGCGAATGGCTAATGGGTGACGGCGTCAAGGTGGTTAACGGCACCGGGCTGCTGCCTACTGCACGGTCAATTGCCTTTGCAAGCTGGATCGAGCAACTCGGTCAACTAATGTTCTTTGAGTCAGGAAGTTACGCACAGCCTGATTACTCTGTTCCCAGAGCCATTGAGCAACAAACATTCGCTAGGCGTCACGGCGAGCGTGTAAATCGTTGTTTTCCCGCCAGGGACAAATCCAACGACGTCGCGCTGTATCTTGGCATTAGACTAGTTTCGCAAGGCGCCGTTGCGATATTCTGTGGACTCAAAGCCACGGCATCTGGCATGGCCTCACGCGCCGTTGAGGTCTACGAGCGCGGATTCGCTATTGCACCACCTGCGGCGTCCGCAAACCCTGAAGAACTCGGGAGAATGAAAAACCTTGTCGACGGACATTTTGGCAATCAATCTGTCACAAGCCAGGCGGCATCGCTTGGCATCTTCGTACACCACGCGACTACGCCCCATGGCGTCCGGCTGTCCATCGAGTACGCCATGCAGCAGGGCCTTATCAATTTCGTCGCATGCACCTCGACGCTGGCTCAAGGCGTCAACCTTCCAATTCGATACTTAATCGTGTCTGGCACCCAACAGGGCGGCGAGAAGATGACGGTTCGTGACTTCCAGAATCTGGTGGGTCGAGCTGGGCGCTCTGGTATGCACACAGAGGGCCTTGTCATATTTTCTGAGCCGGACATTTTCGACGAAAAAATATCGGACCCCAAGAAGTTCAATTCATCAGTAGAACTGCTATCGCCGGATCGTTCAGAGAGCACTACGAGTTCACTCCTGGGATTGTTAGCTCCATTGCAGAGTAGTAATGGCAAGAGAGTGCATCGGGAGGATGCTGGCATACTTTGCCGTCTTATCCTGGGTGATGAAGAGGCGTGGCTACCTTGGGCCAATGAAGTGGTGAGGTCAAAACCTCCGCAGTTCAGGTTTGATGCGAAGACATTGGTGGCCGAGCTGCGAATCCGACGTCGCTTCATGATCGCCCTCGAGAGCTACCTGATGGCCAATCGCGGGACCTGCACCTTTGACGAGTTCAGGGAGGCAGCAGAACAGTTGGCCACGTCGACCCTGGCGTATCATCTGGCATCTGCCGAAATGAAGCCGGCAGTGAGAACCTTGTTCGTCTCGGTTGCAGAATACCTACATCAACAGGAACCCGACCCTCAGAAACAGGCTGCCTATTCTAAAACGCTACTCGGGGTGAAGAGCGCCAAAGCAGTCGAACAATGGGTCATAACTAACCGCGAGATCCTGCTGACGCTGGATTCGAATGATGGGTGGTTGGCGATGGTCTGGGGATTGTTTTCGGAACATTTGAAAGACAAATTCTTTCATACGGTTGAACCCAACTCGCTGGCCATTCAACTCGCCACCCATTGGCTACAGGGTAGTCCTTACCTGGTGCTCTTTGCGCACTCCAAGGCCAAAAAGGGAACCAAGCCTTGGGGGAAGATGAAACCTAGGCCGCTGACCGAGGATGAAATCATTAGCTTTTGTGAAAGAACACTCGGTTTCGAGTGCTCACTGATCCTTGCGGCAGTGGCACAATTTCTCTTTGGGGAGAACACGTTCGAAGAGGAAAGCTCGGCAGCGTTGAACCTTTTCCAGAAAGCACTCAAGTACGGCCTTCCAGACCAGCTGGCGATATCGTGTTATGAACACGGCTTCGCAGACCGGATGGTCGCTCAGCGCGTCTGCGATGCCGTACGCGGTGACGGATTCTCGGAAAAGGCCTTTGCACCAGCGCTTAAGGCGCATCGGGAACGGATCGAAGTTACGCTCAAAGAGTACCCAAGGTATTTCGAGTCGGTACTTGCAAGCCGAACTTGACGCGGCGGCACGAGAATGTTGCGGTTTAATGTTTTGGGCATAGGATGGCAACAGGTAAGAATGACACTCGTCGACTAGTTAAAAACGCCGGAAGATCGCACACATCAAGGAGGACTAGAAATGGCTGAGGATAAAAGCTCTGGAGAAGAGTCTTTGAGCGACGCAAATCGCAAGATTCTTAAAAGCTTGCAGGATAGAAACATACTCTTGAAAGAGGCGAGGAAGGATGAACTTGAAATCTCACCTGGTGCCGCTGTTGTTTTGCAAATCAAAGATGCAGTGATTCCACCTAGTGAAAATGAGATAGAACCGTCTACTGGTGCTAATATTGACTCGCAAGACAAAAACATAACAGAGCCAGTAGAAAAGAATGACGGAGAACATTCAAATGACTCAATTGCTGTTTCTCAATCCAATGCTGCAACAGAATCAGCTCAAAAGCCTGTAACAACAACTGGACTTAGTTCTATAAAATCTGTTGAAGTTCTGGAAGCGGTAGAATATCGCTTGGCAATAACAGATCTGTTTGTCGAAAAGGCACAGTATCACCTAGAAGACCGGGCTAAGACTTACAGAAGGCTTGGATATGGTCTTTATATTTTGGCAATTCTGCTATTCACCTGTGGTGCGGCGATTGCATGCTACAGAATGTTTAATTCTGGACCAAAGGTCGACACTGAAGGTAGACAACAAACATCATTACCACAAGTCCCCGTGGCTGCCTCAGTCCCCCCTGTTATGGTAGTCCTCACGCAATCTGCTGTAGCCGGCTCATGGGTAGCATCCCAAGTCCCCTTGACTGTCTCTGTGCCTGCTACCGCTGCGCAATCCACCACAAAAGCAGCCACACCACAGGGTTCCGCCCATAACACATGGGTTGACTTTCTTCATGGGTTCATAGTGTCATTCACTGCCTACGGCTTCATTGTTTTAACTGCAGTCGTGCTCACTAGAGGTGCGCGAGCCTGTCTTGATCAGAGAGAGCGCCTTTTGGCAAAGCGGCACTCACTGCGCCAAGGAAGACTCTATTTGCATCTTTCGGGTGGGCGTGTGAGCATTGACGATTTGGAGCGTGCATTCAACTGGAACCACGAACAACATAACGCCTTTACCAATATGCCCACCGATGCGAAAGCCCCTTGGGGAAACGTAATTGAAGAGATCATCAAGATTGTGCCAGAACTCGTAAAGACGGGTGTTTCTGCGGCTGAAAAAAAGAATGCGCCGACTGGTAAGTAGGGGAAAAGGGAGCAGAGCTTAACGGGACGCACCCAACCTTCCTCGCGTGTTAAACCGGATCACCTTCATCTTGCCCAGGTGCTGTGGCGTCCGTGTCAAGTCTTTAGCGAAGGCGTCTATACCTTGCCCGAAGAGGAATGCCTTATAAAGACGCATTAACCGGGAAACCCCTTTCGTTGATACCGGACCTACTTACGTTCTACTCGTAACATTCTGTGGATAAAGGATAATCGAAGCCATCCGCTCTCCAACTCTCAATTTACCCTCCAGATGGTCCCATTCGACAACTATACACCATAGCATATCATGCATACCAGATACCCCTTGCAGCATCTCCTCTGTAGCAGTAAAATTAAAGCATGATCACCGATCGAGACACAATTCCGCGCAGCACGCATGTCGCCTACTTCCACTCAGCCCTGGCCGGGATCGCGGCAGGAGAGAATTTCGATACCCTGCGTGGCCGCATCAGGCAAGCATCCAGCGATCTAAGCAGGCGGCAGGGCGATGGACTGATCGCCTCGAGGGTAGCAGACGAGTTCACCAGTTGGTCGCCAACCAAGGACACCATCAGCGAGCTGATGCTGCTCGGACTCGTTGAGCGCCGCTCCCTTCCGTCGCGCCGTATCCACGTGGAGGCGCATCGTGAGACCACCTACACGCTTACTTCGTTAGGTCAGGAAATTTTCAGCAGGTCAGGCGAAAATTTTTCCGCGCTCGCGGGGGAACTGACCCCGCTGCTCATCCAACAGCATCCGTATCTGTCATCTTTATGCACTGCGCTGTCGAAAGAGCCGCTCCTACTGCCAGAGTATACGGATGCGGATCTCAAGGTTTTCCGACAGGACGCGGGATCTCCGGTCGACAAGCTCGCGGCCAACGCCGCGGAGCGCATCGCCTTGGCCGGTCCCCACAGCGTGACGAGCCGCGAACAGGTGGCCAAGCAAGTCCGGCTCGCGCTCGGCCGCAGGTTTCCTCCCGGCGCCGAGCCGACGTCGAAGGGGTTGCTCGCCACCATCAATGACGCCTTGGCCGTGGCAACCCTCCAGGCCCGCGGGCTGCGCTTTGACGCCGTCACCCTAGACATCCTGACAAGCTGGGGACGGCAGCTGTTTATCTTCGATGAAAGCCGGTATGTTCAGGACAGGCCTGGGCGCTCAATCTGGGCGACAGCGGACGTCACGGCCGTGAAATCGAGAATTCTGGTCTCGCGTCGCGGCCTTTCCGCCTACGGAGACGCTGTCGCCACGGAATTGGCAGCTGCCTATCGCGAGATTGCGACGGCCATGTCCGAAACTATGGGCGGGCACCCCGTGAAGCACCCATACATAGATATCTTCAAGGTGCGCGCGCTCGCGGCGTTTCGCCTGCGTGTCAGCACAGCCCTGGTCGATCACGTGATCGCGGAGATCTTCAAGAGAGAGAGAGCCACCAGTTTTATCATTGAGCCGCAACTGGGTAACTGCACCTGGCCGTCATCCGAAGTCCCCTTCATGCTTAACGCGAGGCGTTACTACGTGATGCTGATCAAATCAGAAGGAGAAGAGCCATGAGTGACAAATATGAACATATGCTGGTCGCATGGGGTTATGAGCGCAATCCGTATCCCGCGGAAGCCATCAATCGCGACTCAGAACCTTTCAACGAAGCGGTTTTTCCGGTCGAAAGCGAACAGTTCTATTCGCGCTTGATCTATGGCGCGGCTATGGACGAGCGCGGCTTCAGCTTTCTCTGGTCCAAGGGGAAAAACGGCGAGGACACCGGTATGGGAAAGACCACCATGCTCAAGCAGGCGGCCAAGGCCATCAACTTCGACCTGGGCACCAGAGTGCTGCGGGAAGCCGGAATGCGCGAGGAGATCGTAAACAAACATAAGGCTGTCGCCGCATACACCTCCTTCAATACCACCACAATCACTGGGATATATCCCAACCTCTTCTCCGCGGTGGAGTATCTGGCCGACCCTCGCAGAGGGGTCGGCGGGGAATCAGTGCTGGATGCCCTGCGCGAAAGGATCAGGTCGGAACGCCAGCTCAAAGAAGGGGACTTTAACGGCCTGCGCAACGCCATCTACGACTCGCGGCGTAGACTGGGCGCCACACTGGCACCCCTTCGAGACGACGTGCTGGAAGCATTCTGTCAGAGGGAAGGCAATGATTTCGCCGATTGGCTGGCGACAGAGGTGAGCCAGGCCAGCCGCATCAGGAACGGATTGGGCTATTTCGATTTTGCCTTCACCATCGCGGCCGCTGCCGGAGTGCGCCACCTGTTCGTTTTCGTGGACCAGCTAGAGGATTTGGCGAGCCCGCAGAACGTGACCAAGGCCAAGCGTACGCGGGAGGTGGCCCGCTTCCGGGACATCATCTCCGAAACCGAGCCATTCGTTGGGCACATCCATTTCACCTTCACCTTCCACTCAAGCGCCGCGAGGGCGCTGGACGAGATATGGCGACCCAACCGGCTCCCTAGCTACGATCCGGAGGATGCCGCAAACCAAGGCTCCATCGTCATATTGCGGGGTATACAGGACGTCGATCAGGTGAGAACGCTATTGACGACGTACGGGGACGCGGTCCGTAGCGATCCCGAAGAAAACGGCAAGCTGACAGAGTTCGACGAAAGCGCGCTTCCCGTGATGCTTGACCACTCTTGCGGCCGGGCTGGGATACTGCTGTCCGACGCCAACAGGCTTGTCGACCGCGGTGCGGACCTGGAGCTGTCCATCATAGACGGGGCATTCGCGGCGGACGTTCTCGGCATGAACGGTCCATTTCGCGGTAAGACCTTCATCCGCGCCGGCTCGCCCGAGGGGCGTGACGCTCACGCGATCGACGACCTGCTGAAGTGACGTCATGCGGGTACCCGACTGGTTAGCAGAATACTCCAGGCGTATGTACCTTCTGGCGCGATTTCTCCCCCCCCGCTCAAACGGTGTCGCGGGGGGGAGGGAGTGGGAGGTGACCGCCCTGGCAGCTCTTGCCGTTCGCGGCATGGGTCCCCGTCAGGGGCCTGGCTCCTTAACGCTGTTTGGACAGGGCTCTGCGTCCGGCCTTTGCCATGAGATAGATGGGGCCTGCGCCGGGCGGAGATGGACTCTGATGCACGAGGCTAAGGCGTACTCAGGTGGCGGGCCGAGCAAAGGGGATCTCTTTTGCTTTGACCGCAAAACCTTCGACCTCTTTATCAACCGACGGCGGGCGGGGGAGGATGGCGAGCACTGGCGCGCCATTGTCTCCGCTCGCCCCCTGGATGATGGCCTGCGCAAATATTGTTACCTTTACAGCATAGTGGCGGTGGATCCGGGACTGATACCTCTCCCTATGCTCATTGCCATGGCGGCTCGCCCCAATGCCGACCTTTATTTCGATGATCGGGTCCTTGGTGAACTGGTGCGACTCGGTGAAATAGCCTGCGGGCCTTTAGAGTCCCGCTACGCCCCCGAAGGACGTCACCGCTTATGTCTTGATCTGCTTCAAATTATGACTAGCACCGATCTGGACGATCTCCTGTGGCTACAACGCGAAGTCACAAACGATCTACTTGAAATTGTTGACCAGGAACAGCCGGGTTATTTTGAAGAGCTTGCCACTGATATGCTTGAGGAAGCTGGGTCCTGGGTGCTGCCTCCGGTTGCACGTTTCCCGTCAGGTTCGTTAAGATGAGGATCCGTATCCGACCTGCCACTTAAGATATCGGTATTGATTTCCCTTGTCCGGCTGTCCTGTTTGATCTAAACTGCCCACATTTTTAAGGAGTAGCGGTGATGACAGCGCCAAGCCTCAAGGAACTTACCGACGACGATATCAAGGCATTTCTTGAAACAGCGGCCTTGTACTCGTGGCGCAAATTCAAAAAGCCATCAGTCAACCGTAGCAGTCTATGGATTAATGAGATTGACGCATATTGCGAGGTTTGTGAACAGCCACGTCCGTTTCAAGACCTCCGTTCACGCGGCAGCGGTGCTGGCCTGCCCATCAATGCCCTCAAGTCCGGAACCTCTCACTTTCGGTTCTCGTGCGTCTCTTGTCGGAAGTCTCACCGAGAGTACTTAGTGGAGCAAATACTCGACGATGAGAACATCAGTCTACAGAAGTATGGTGAGCTTCCCCGTCCCAGGCTTGGTCGGGACCGGGTCCTTCAGAAGTTTTTGAAGGACGATCTCGACAATTACGAGAAAGCCGTTGTCTGCCTGTCTCATGAATATGGAGTGGCCGCCTTTGCCTATTTCCGGCGCATCGTCGAGAACAGTATTAACAGGCTCTTGGATCTTGTCCTAGAAGATGCTCAAGCGTCAGGCGGCGACCAGTCGACGTTAGACGCCATTGCAGATCTTCGAAAGGAGGCTGCGATGAGCGAGAAGATAAAAATCGCGAACCTCGCGTTACCGAATCACCTCAAACCTGACGGCCTCAACCCTTTGGGACGCTTGTATCAGATCCTTAGCGAAGGCGTCCATGCATTGCCCGAAGAGGAATGCCTTATGAAGGCGAAAGCGACTAGCGAATGCCTAAGGTATTTAGTCAGCGAACTGGCATCAAGACAGGAACACCGCTCCCGGTTCAAGAGCATGGTCGGTAAGTTATAAGTGGTGGTTACGTGTAGTTCCAGTCCGGCAGCCTTGAGTCGCGGGACTATTGCCTCGAAAATAAAGAACTCCGCGTCACGCTAGAAAGGAACTTATTTTGCCATCTGCATGGAAAAAGTATGAAGAAGCCGCAGCCGAATTCTTCAGATCCCTAGGACTTAAGGCAACTGTAGGTAAAGAGGTAAGCGGAGTTCGCGGCTCTCATGACATAGATGTTTTCGTAGAAGGTTCGTTTTACGGTATCGAGTTTAGGTGGATTGTGGAATGTAAAGCATGGAAAAGCAACGTTACAAAAGAAAAGGTAATGGCCCTGATTTCTATAGTTCAAGATATCGGCGCTGACCGGGGTTTTCTGTTGTCCGAGAAAGGATTTCAGTCTGGTGCAATCAGAGCTGCCAACAGCACAAATATTACCCTTAGCAGCGTTGACGACCTTCAATTGATCGTCAGAGAGGAACTGGTTGAACAATCACTGGCTAGGTTGAACTGGCGACTAAACAGAGTTACTGAACGGCTGCGGATAATTAAACGAAAATCAGATGAGTGGTTTCCACCTGCATTAAGAGAGATCGTAAAGGTTTCGCTTATCGGTGCAGCGCTCGCGGATGCAGCTAACGACATCTACCCCAACCCATACAAGAATGTCGACGGGGTGTTGTACTCTGCTGACACTTTCGCGGAGCTTGTGAATGGTGTAGAGTCCCTATTATGTGATGCGGAAAAATGGGCGGATGCATATGAGATGGACGATGTAATACGATCAGAGGAAGCCGCTGAGATTGGAAAGGGATCTGTCTGAACAATTTCCGAACCCTAGTGGAAAGCAAATGGTAACCTGCTGTTAAAAAACCGGAGCTGGGTACGGCAAGGGGTTCACTTAACGTGTGGAATTCATAGCGGTACATGGCAAAATCCCCTTTCTCAGCATTGAGTTAGGGAATTTTGTCGTCTCGGGGTATTTTTCATGTTGGCCGTTGAATATCATAACCAGTGGACTGGCCCGAATTCAAAGAGAAAATATCGCTCCCCGGATCGTTCCTCTAGCCGGTCGGATAGGGTGTTGAATTATGGCTAATACGCAGTTGACTAATTAGGCATTCACAATAAAGCTTCCATCCATACGCTAATTGTGATATTATATTTTCCAACAAGGGGGATGGTCTCCTCCTCGAAGGCCCGCTCTAAAGCCCAAAGATATTTGTAGGTTTTTACCCTGCACAGCAACATATCTGAGTCAGTTCTGAAGTCTGAAACGATAACTTCATTTCTGTCATGGATGGATACTCGGGCCACATCTGGACAGAATAACAATGGAGGAATCGTTATGACTAAAAACAACACCAGTAATGCGGCTAAAGAACTCTCCTATCTGCTAAAAGACATTTATTCCGGCCTTGGATACACCGGAATCAAGCACTCTCATCATCTAGAGGCAGCCGCTAAAATCGCTGGCTCTCCGACTTATCGAGAAGCGCGAAGGGCTCTCAGCGCCAATCCCCCCCCAACTGATAGCAGTCTTTGATTACGAAAAAACCGCCGCGACCCACACAACTCATTGGGGTCACGGCGGTTTTTTATACGGCAAAACTATTTTTCAACACGTTAAATGAACCCCTTGTGGGTACGGTATGGGGGGTTGAAATGCCGCGCACATGGGGAGGCCGGAGTAACTTTAATTATACGGGATCTGTCGAGACCGGGACGCGAATCGTATTCGGCCAAGGACGCATTGTTGAAGTTTCGGCACAACAGTATACGGCGCTTCGCCAGAATTTCTTGAACAGGGCAGTCCCCGCGGGCACGTCAAGGACAGACGCGCCTGACGAAAGCTTTGGTGCATGGTTACAAGCCAATGTCACACCGACAGCAATAGCGTCATACGTTGCGCCGATATTGATCTTAGAGGGCTACGCAGAACGCACCGACGCAAATAACATTCTTATAACTCGGTAGCCCCAAGGTTGGCGGGCTACAAGTACGCCTAGAGGCTGGCCGAGGGGATCGCATAAGAAAGGTTAAGCGCTACCGATAATACGACGGTACCGTTTTTCGAAGGCGTCCCGCCCCCCCTCCATTATCTGGCAGACTTCGTTACGCACATTTGCCAGCTGCAGACATCCATTTTCGACAATCTTGCACTGTCCGGACCGCTGCCCCAATGCAAATACGAGCTCGGCGTCACCGTTGACCACAATGTTGGGATTATGGGTGACTACAATAACCTGTCTCCTCAACTTGTTTTCGCGTATCTGGGAGACGATCAAGTCGTAAATCAAATGGTTGTCGAGATCATCCTCTGGTTGATCGAGGATTATGGGTTCGTCGCCATGCGCAAGGATGAATGCGAGAATCGCAGCGGTTTTTTGGCCAGGAGAGCCATGTCTCAACGGTTTGAAATTTGTCCCATCCCCCCTCGGGCTGTAGTCGACAGAGAGAGAATCCTCAAGGAACCAGCACATTATCCTATCAAGGATCTCAGGTTGGAGTTGGTGCAGGTAATTGGTAAATCGCGCGCCAAACTTAGTATCATCACGCCCTGTAGCTGACTCGATTATGTCGTCCTTCAAGGTCGCGAGACGAGTGGATATTAACGTAGAGGCATCCTCGGCTGCTTCAGGCAGGGAGCTATAGAGGCCAGCTATCACACCTTGCTCACGGTCCTCGGAAAGAATTTCACTTGCAAAGGCACCATCGGGCCGGCCGATCAGGGAGCGGAATTGTTGTTCGGCTGCTGTCCTTGAACGGCCGAATTGCAGGACTTTGATCCTGACATGGCGGTTGCCCTCCAGCGCCCTGGCGAGAAACGCTACTCGAAGCTCAGTGAGCTTATCGCGCAGTTCCAGCAGCCGGCCAAAGCTTGTCGCGGCTTCATCACTGACCGTGCCCAATGACTCCCTGAGCTCATTTATTTTCTGGAGCTGACCTTCAACGTCCTGTCGCTTTTGAACCAACGATGCGTATTGGCTTGGATCATCTACACCCTGGCCTTGAAGAGTTTGTACCAAGGTGTTATATGCGGCACTAGTCGCTTGGAAGCTTGTCATCCATTCAAGGGGACGCAACGCGTCCTTTGCCGCTTGCCCCTTCAATTTTACTTTATCGGCTAAGGCTCGAATCTCGTCAGCTATAGACAGAACGCTCTGGGACTCAGTATCGATCCATTCGAGAGCCTGAGTCTCAATTGGACTAGCAGTATTAAAAAGCTGCCGGTCTACATTCGGAGCAGAGACCTCCTCAGCCAATTCCCGTAAAGCCTTTTCATGCGTGTCAAAGGTCTTCAGCACATTGCGTATGGCGTCGGACTGCCGACGACGGAGTTGGTAGTCCTTGAGCAGCTGTGCATGCTGAGCGCCCTCAAAGATAATTAGCTTCTTCAGGACATCATCCAGCTCACCCCTTATCTTACTTTCTTCTCCAAGTTGAACTTCTATCGTTCTTAACTGTGCCATCAGAGACAGGTAGTTGGCTTGCTCCAGTTTCCAGTCGTGATCCCAGCCAGCCTTATTTACCTCAGGGGTTTCATCAACTATTCTTAAAAGCGCCCCCTCTTCCTCTGCAAGGGCGAACACCTGCTTTTGGCTAAATATGCGAACCGGGAACCGTTGGCGCACGTCTCCGGGTGCCTCCTGCCAGTCCTCGCCATCTTCCTCCATGATAGGGTGCAGCGACCCATCCTTGCTCCACCGAACTTGATACCTGACACCGTCTTTGCGAACTCGCAGTATTATCCTGGTATTGTCGGTCAGGGCCCCCTTGGTTTCACGACTAGTTGGTACCTGATTGAATTCACCAAAGGATTTTGTCAGGCTTTCCGGCAGTTCATCTCCTCTTTGTAGTGCTATCCTGGCAAATTCCACCATACTAGACTTGCCGCTACCGCGTCCGCCAATAACAGCATTAAGCCAAGGATTAAATGCAGCCACGAAAGGGGTGCCACGTCCGCAGTAACGGGCGTCTTCGATTTGCAACTCCTCGATATAAAGGTTTGCAAAGGTGTTCGGATTATCTCCCCCCTGGTCGCTCCTTCGAATGGATAAAGGCGCCCCGTCCAGCAATGCAAGCCTCAGCCCTTCCAGTGTCGGGTCCCCCATTTTGACCCAGGTATAGTGCGAGCCGGGGAACCTGGCTCCGTCAGCTCCAGCTGGATGGTGGCTGTCCGAGCCCAGCACTTCCGCCCAATTTACTTTATTGTCATGGTACAACGCTGGTTTTGGGTAGGTAGAGTTACGCAGTTCCATGGCGAAAACATTGTGGGATTCAAGTATCGGCGCCAGGGTATTGCCTCTGAGTTCCTCAAAGAGTCCCTTTGGTTCGTCAACATGTGCGAAGATAGGGATTCCACCTGCGGCGGCTATCTCAGTGATCACCTGAACTGCGGAGAAGTCACAGGCCTGGTCGCTGGCACCATTCTGGGCTCTGGTGCGAACTACCCCCAACAGACTGATAATGTCTGCTGACGTAGCACTGGTATCGAAGATGGCGAGAATATGGACGCCGGCGTTAGCGGTTATCTCGACTCCGGGGAAAAGGTGAAGAGGACGATACTCTGGGTGAGGTGTTTGCTCCAAACGTGTCAGTGCTTCTTGCAGCGGATCGATCCAGGTCCCGCTGTTGTGGTCGGTAATAGCGACACAGTCAATCTCTGCGCGCATGAAACCCAACAGCCAGTCTTCCGGACTCGATGCGATCAAGGCCGGCTGGTTCGGGCCTTTACCATAATCGGTAGAGGCAGGGGTATGGGCATGGAAATCGAATTTCCACCATTTGGCACCCGGGAACTTACGCATAAACCCCTCCTCAAAGACATGGCAGACCTTCGGCAGTTGACCGGCCGGAGGTACTGACTGTATATACCAGAGAAGAGGAGAAAAGTGAAACACTAGCTTAATAAACTTCATTAATGCAAAAGGCGCGTGGGTGAGGGCGGCGGAGGGCAAGCGGGGGGGGGGCATAGCTAAATTTTTTGAATGGTCTAACAGCAAACCGGTGATGCTTGGGTAAATTTCATACCGGTGAAGGTATGTGTCTCTACCGGGACTTACCGCTGGGATGCAAACTTCACCATCCTTTCATCCGAAACAGCCGGCCGTCGTCACCCTCATCGTGCAACCGCAGTATTATTTCCTCTTCTTCAAAGGCTTGAGGATCCGTGGCTTTATGGGTAGGGAGGTCAGAATCAATCAGGGTAATTATGTGCTGCATTCCAAATTCTGTGTATCTCCGTATAACGGCAAGCAGGTTATCCTTTTTGCGGTCGTCAAGCGACTCGAAAACGCCATCATGGAAAATGAAGCGTGGAAACATCTCTTCATTGTGCGCACGGATAATTGCCATGTCGAAGGCAATGCAGAGCAGTTTCTGATAAGTATGCCCCTTGTCCGCGCTTGTGGTGTTCCCTGAATCATCCAGGATCTCAGCCTTGAATTCCAGGTGCCCCTCTCTATTGATCGGAACGCTCAGGAGCGCCTTGCGGTCTATCACCTCCTCTACGATCTCGCTGAAGGAGAGACGAATCTTGGAGAACATGCTGTCTTTGTCCGAGTTCTGTTTTTCGCAGTCATCCTCAATTTGAGTCTGGAGTTTATCCTTCTCCTCGGACAACGTCCTGACTTCCTTGCGCAATTCCTGCAGCCGCTGCAGGAAACCACGCTGACGCTCCAGCGAGGTTATGTCAGCCATCAGCGTCACAAGGTCGCCAGATACCTGCTTGTACTTATTGAAGATGTCTGTTTCGCTCAGAAATGACAGGAAGGTGGAGCGCTGTTTGCCCAACTCGTTCAATTCACCGTTGACCCGTTTCAACTCGGAGTCGATATCTGCAAGATCTTCACGAAGGTATTTCCGGCGCTCCTCGGTAATTTCCTTGTTGAAAGCGATCAACTGCGAGAAGTCTCGCTTGATTTGACCCTGGAAGAGCACGCCTGCCTCCTTGAATAGGTGCTCAGCTTCATCGGGGTCGAAAAGGATTTGATCCTCTTCAAGGGAGGTTGCTACTTTCTTCCTATTCTGGGTAAGCGAGTATCTCTCGCCGTTCAGCCGGGAAATGCTGGAGTCAATCTCATTCACGAGATGCTTGGTCTTCTCCTTATCCTGGCTTCGGAAATCGAAGGTATCCAACAGTTTCTGCTTCTTTTCAGCTTCCTTCTGTTTAAGGAGCAGGACGCCTTCGATCTTGCTGGTGTCCTCCAAGGCACCACCCAACTCGCTTTTTATGGTTTGGGTGACTGCCAGCTTCTTCTCTATCTCCATGTCCTTTCGATAATGATCTACGATCAAGCCCGCATTGAATCCGAGGAGATGGGCGAGAAACGGTTTCCAATCGGAATGGGACGAGGCAAATTTCCTAAGGTGAAATACATCGCGAAAATCGTCCTGAGAACGAAGCAGATACCCCAGACCTTTCCGGTACGACCATGGTTTGAGCGAACGGAGGTCAAGAATACCGTCCAGCAGTTCCCTTGCCCTCTCGAAGGGCACTTCTAAATGGTCCCAGCCGGCATCCCCGAGATTAGTTAAATCCTGCTTGCCTTCCTGGTGTCTCTTGAAGCTGATCTTGGTCGCTTCATCGACGCGTCGCCGGATGGTCACAAAGCCGCCGTCGAGCAATTCGACTTCCAGAAAAAATTCGAATCCCTTGAATGAATCTTCATGCCTGAACAAGAAAAAATTCTTGTCCCGCGATGAAAGTAGGCAGAAGTCGATCAGTCGGCCGAAGGTCGTCTTGCCGAGATTGTGGGTGTCTTTTTTCTTGTTGTCCGGCAGCCTGATTTCGGCGAGGACGACATTCAGCCCGGGGCCAAACTCGATCGGTCCAAAAATGCCGAGCTTATTCGAATAGATTTTAGACAGTTTCATTCGGCCCCAGGTATTCTATTGAGTCTGTCTTAGGCCGGTATTCTATCAGCCCGAGAAGGAAGAGAAGATTCAATGCCGCCAGGAACAGGACGTCACCACCCAGAACGGTTTTTTTTACATAGGAGCGCAGCGAATCATAGCCATCCAATCTGCGGTGCCTCAGCCGCGAGATCAGTAGGAGCGCGACGTTTATCACGGTTTTGTCCGGATGGGAATGCTTAGACGGTCTCAGCATCTTCGGTCACTCCGATGTCGCAGTTCCAGTACATATAGAATAACATGGCCCTCGTCAGCCGCTTATTCCGGCGTAGAACTGGGTCGCGGCCGAACAACAGCTCGATCAGATACTCGATCACATGATCGAACGTCTGATAATCCTTTCGCCTGGCGGTTATTTTAAGTTGGAACTCTTCGACCACCGTTTCATACCGGCGCATCAGTCCAAGGTTTTCCGGCGCGGCAAGGAAGCCATGGATCTGTGTCGTCTCTTTGAGATAACGTTTTCTCTGCTCCTTGGCATACTCCTCGGACATATTGTTAAGACGGTTTTTCGTGTCAAAGGAGACCCGCGGCGTCGGAGGGGCATCGAGGGCTGCCTGCATGGTTTCCCGGCAATCCGCTAAAGATTGCACGACCTCAGCAAGCTCGTCAGGACTTACCAAAAGCGGAGTGTCCACAGGGTCAATTGAGGCTAGTCCTGGGACTTCGGGAAAGTTCTTAAGCCAGTTTTCGAGTTGCTCTACTCCGCAAATGTTAATCGACGACTCCGGCATATCGCATTCCTTCGATATATGGGCACGGATAGCGCTTTCGGAGTTCCCGGAAAGGCGCCTGTTGGAAAACAGCATATAGTGATCGAGAGCTTTTTGCTCGCGAAGCTTCTTGATTCTGGGGATTTCCTTGGAGATCACATCAGTGGAACCGTTCAGGCTGAAAAAATCCGGATCGGAAAAATGCCGGTTATACCCGTTGGTATGCTTGGCCTGGACGATCGCCGTCCCGCTCCAGGGTGCCGCCTTGCTTGGCATCAGTTCGGCCACCCCCACGAATTTCGCATCCCGTCCTCCGTCTGGTCCCCGTGCGAACCCCTGAACCGACATCCCCAGCAGACGTTGGCAGAGAAAGACAATAAGGTCTTCAAATTGATCGGGACTCAAATCTTCGTATGCGTATTTCATCAGGTTAGCGCTCCGCCAGTAAGTCACAACTCTGAATGCACATACCCTATAACATAGCTGGGCGTATTAATGAAATCAAAAAATGCCAAATACCTGCGTTGGTGAAAGGCATGGCAAGCCTTCAGCAACACCACCCAACCTGGGAGTTACGCAGTAAGGTGCCTACTTGGTCAGCGGTGGGAATGGGAGGTCAACAATAAGGCATCGAAGGGTACCACGGTTCGTCCCCGCTCGTGGGGAAAGGTTAGTGGGGAATTCGGGCCACCAGTGAAGGAAGGTTTAACCCTGGCCTACTATACGGCCGGCTTATTCGAGCGTATGTCGGTAATAACAACGTTGAGATTACCGACTGGGCGCTTAATCATCGCTTCGTCATCGACCTTTTTCCCAAGAAGCGCCTGACCTACAGGGGAATCGATGCTGATCAGCCCCTTGCTGACATCGAATTCGTCGGGCCCTACCAGCCGATAGCAAGATTCTTTGCCGTCTTCATCTTCATAGGTTACCCAGCAGCCAAAACCTACCGTCGTGGGACGAACCGGTGTAGTGCCAATCTTCAGAGCCGTCAGGCGATTTCCCAGGTGCTTAAGCCGGCCGTCAATCTCGCGGAGGCGTTTGCGGCCGTAAATGTACGAAGCGTTCTCACTTCGATCTCCTTCTGCCGCGGCGTCCGACACCTCTCTCACAACCTTCGGCCGTTCTTTCTCCCACAGGAAGTCATACTCATCCTGCAGCTTCGCTCGCCCTTCGGCGGTAATCAGGTTCGTCATCGTTTTCCATCCTTTGATCGACTGGTTCGGCTCGGTAGTGCCAATCTCCCTTGGGCAGGGCGTTAGCAGGAAACAAAAAGCAGCTGGGATGGGTTTGGTCAAAACTGGACAGCCCGCCCGAAGGGGAGAACTGGACACTCTGTGCGGAGCCAACCGCACAACCACCTGTCCGTGCTGCACTTTTATTCACTCACTCACTCACTGTCCAGTCAAGCCTCTTATATAATACTCCGCATTCTCCGAGCGATCCCCCTCCGCCGCGGCGTCCGCCATGTTCTTGACCATGTGCGGCCGCTCTTTTTCCCAGAGGTGGTCGTAGCGCTCCTGAAGTTTTCTGCGCCCTTCAGCGCTTATCATATTGGTCATGGTAGATTCCTCGGGTAAAGACCTTCCGGTTCAGAAGAAGTCTGCTGGATTTCAGAGAAAAAGCCCCCATCCCCACCCCTCCCCTTGAAAGGGAGGGAGGGTACAGTGAATGGTTATAAAAGTGAAAACAACACCTGGCCGTTTCAATGGGGGGGAACTTCCGTTGGGATGGGTGCGATGCGCGCTACTGAAGCGCCGGCGGCTCATCGGGCTCTGCGGGGGCGAGTGGCGCTTCGGGCGCGGCCGGAGCTTCGGGCGCGGCCGGCGCCTCGGGAACGGCTGCTGCTTTGGGCGCAACCGACGGGCTTTCTGCCTCCTCCGGAGTTTCCGCGGCACCCTTCCCCTTGACGCAGATCTCGTCCTGAGCCAGCTCCAGCACGGACTCGGGAGGAACCGGCTCAAAGGCGGGTTCACTCTCCGGAACCGATTTACTGAGCTCCCTCCTGCTTTTGTCAAACAGGATCGTCCCGCGCACCCTGTAGCTGAAAACGGCGCAGTCCAGCTCATAACTGGTGAACTGATACGAAACGTTGCTCACGTTATATTCGTTTTTGAAGTATTCCTTGTCCTTGGCGACCGATTTCACCCAGAAGATGTAGACATTATCAGGTAGCGAGATGATCGATTTGTGGTCGATGTAGTACTTGAGGTCACTGTCTTCGGCAAAGTTGCTCCACCTTTCCGCCTGGGCGTGACAGATGCCACAGCACATGAGGAGAGTCAGCATCGCGATGGGTATCCTGATTGACATAGTCGTCTCCGGGCCTAGATTACAATATTCAGATCAGTCACTGCCGACAGCTGCTGCATGATAAACGATCTTTGCCGGGGACGCAACCAGTTGCATACCTGACACCGGACCGGGCGGCAATGGAGCGTTCCTCGAGGAAGGGCCAGGCGGGTGCCTCACTTTTCCTCATGGCGGTACTCCCTGATCGCCTTTTCATAGGTCTTCTGTATCTCGTTGGGGGAACCCGCCTCCTTGTATCGGAGGAGGTATCTGACCATAGAATAGCTAAGGATCAGGAAGAGCAGCACCCAGAGCGCCCGCCGCATGATCTGCCGCCTGGTCAGGGGCTCCGGGACCAGATCCACCGGCTCCTCAAGCTCGCGTTTTTCGGCAATCTTGCGCAGGTTGGCCATCTGGGTCACGGAGATATGCTGGAAGACCAGGTCCCGGTCCCTTTCGTCCAAAAAGACGAAACGCACCCCTGCGGTGTAATAGGGTGCGCCGCCTTTTTGCACCTTGGGGGCCATCACGTGAATGACCTCGGCAATGGTTTGCACCTGGCGCGGCGGCCGGAACGGCAGGTGTATCTCGAGGCAGAGCAGTTTTTCCGGGCCTACCGGCTCGGGCATCCGGATCAGGAGCCCGCCTCCCCCGAGGTTCACCTCGGCCCAGAGGATGTCATGCCATTCGAGTTTTATCGATGGGCGGTAGCGCGCCTGCTGCGCCGCGATGACAACCTTGTCGTACCCCTGAAACTTCATGTGCTCGAGGTCCCGGCGCTGCGCCCAGTCGCGCTCGACATCCCTCAGGTTCGGGTGCGCCAAAAGCGCGTAGCGCAACCGGAGGTTCAGTTCGATCCGGAAAAACTGGCGGCGCTCGCGCAGCGTGAAGGCGCCGAAAAGCCGGATCGTCAATACCCGGTCGCCATGCCTCTCGATGACGATACCGCTACAGGTGTACACCTCTTTCTTGATCCAGACGCTGACGTCGAGGATGAAACCGATGTCCACCCGCACGTTGGCCGGGAGCATGTCGCGGGAAATCTGCGCCTGAAGCTCGTCCACCCGTGAATCGATTATGATGGCCCAATCCCGAAAGACCCCGCCGCCGGAAAGCGGAATGCCGATCTCGATGCGCATTCCCTTGCGAAGGTGCTCCCTGTATGAGGCGTAGTAATCTTCCTGCATGTGCTCTCTTCCTTGGTGCTCTTTGCTAAGGGGATTTTTTACTCTATCACATTAAACTGCAAACTCGTCAGATTGCAAGGTTTTGGCGAACTTCCGCAACCGCGCCCGCAGCTCGCTTCCCGAGGGCGTCTTGACATATGCCCGCGATATGGTACAGATAGGCAATTAATTAACCAATTTAGCAGAAAAAAGGGGCCTTATGAAAAAAGTAGCGATCGCAGCGGCACTGGTCATGGTAATGGCAGCGGCACAGGCCATGGCGGTTCCGACCGGCAAAAGCGTGGAGTGGAAGACTTCGATGGGAAAGGTCACCTTCAAGGGGGACGACCATGCCGGCAAGGGGATCAAATGCAGCGAATGCCACTCGAAGATTTTCAAGATGCAGAAGGGATCCACGGCCATGAAGATGGCGGACATCAACGCAGGGAAGTATTGCGGCGTATGCCACGACGGCAAGAGGGCCTTCAAGCCCGCCGGCAACTGCGCCAAGTGCCACAAGAAGTAAGAAGGGCCTAGCTGAACTGCAGCAGGAGGCCGACGACGGCTGCTCCCAGGATCACGGCCATAGGCGCTATGGCCGTGAACTGGAGCACCGCGAAGCCGGCCCCCAGCAGGATGAAGTCCCTGGTGCTCGAGAGCGAGGTGCGCCCCAGGTTGAAGGCCGCGGCGAACACCAGCCCCACGACTGCGGGGAGGATGCCGTCCAGGAAATGGTTCACCGCCTCCACCCGGCGAAACCTTTCGTAGCGGCTGGAGATGAGTAGCATCAGGGCAGTGCAGGGGAAAAAGATGCAGACCGTGGCGGCGAGCGCCCCCCAGAACCCCGCGGCCTTGTAGCCGGCAAAGGTTGCCAGCATGGCCAGGGGTCCGGGAGTGAGCTGGGAAAGCGCCACCCCGTCCAGAAACTCCCTGAGGCTCAGCCAGTGCAACTGGTCCACCATGATGCGGTGCAAAAGTGGAATCAGCACGTACCCCCCGCCGAAGAAAACCACCCCGATCTTCAGGAAGAGCCAGCAGATTTTAAGAATAGCGGCCATCAGCGTCCCCTCCCGGCGCGCCATCCCTTCCAGAGCCCCCAGCAGCCTGCCAGCAGCAGCACGGTCAGCGCTCTGACCCCGAGTAGCGTCGAGGCGGCAAAGGCGCCGGCTGCGACTGCCGCCGTCTCCAGGCGGGCCGCCTTCCTGCGCGCCATGCCGATCCCCGCCACGACTATCAGGGCGATGACGACCGGATTGGACCCAAGGAGTGCCGAATTGAGTTCGGGGACCTCATGAAACCGGAAGTAGAGGTAGCTAAGCGCAGTCACCAGCAGGAAGGAGGGCGCGATGAACGAGGCGGCCGCCAGGATTCCGCCCAGGCTGCCGCGCAGGTAGTAGCCGACGAAGGTTGCCACATTGAGGGAAAAAGGGCCGAGGATCTGCCCGAAGGCGAGGCCGTGCAGGAACTCGTCATGGTTGAGCCATTTCTTTTCCAGCACGCAGCGCCGCTCGACGAGGGCGACGATCGCCATGCCGCCGCCAAAGCCGGTGGCCCCGATCATGAAGAAGGTCGCGGCGATTCTAGACAGGGTGACCCTTTTGATTTCCTTTGTCATGCCGCGATTTATAGCAGGAAGCAGGAGCGGCCCGCAAGGGAAATGCAGCAGATTTTTATTGATCAAAGCGCTAAAATCACTTACAAACGGAGATCTGAAAGCCTGTGAGGGAATACGGACAGCAAACCAGGAAGGGAGATTTACCGATGAGCACAGTCACCAAGAGATCCGTCTGCCCCTTCGACTGCCCCGACACCTGCGGCATTCTGGTACAGGTCGAGGGCGGAAAGGCCGTCGGGGTGCAGGGAGACCCGCTGCATCCCTTCACGCGCGGCACCCTTTGCCCGAAAATGCTGCACTACGAAAGGAGCGTCCACTCGCCGCTCAGGCTCACCACGCCGCTCAAACGCTCCGGCCCCAAGGGAAGCGGAGAGTTCACCCCGATCTCCTGGGATGAGGCAATCGCCACGATCGCGGAGCGCTGGCGCGGCATCATCGCCCGGCACGGGGCGCAGGCGATCCTCCCCTACTCCTACGCCGGGACCATGGGGGTGGTCCAGAGAAACGCGGGGCACCCGTTCTTCCACCGGCTGGGCGCCTCCCGGCTGGACCGGACCATCTGTTCCCCCGCCAAGGGGGCGGGTTGGCAGGCGGTCATGGGACGCACGCCGACGCCGCACCCGGACAGCGCGGGCCGCAGCGACCTGCTGATCCTTTGGGGGATCAATGCTGCTGCTACCAGCATCCACTTCCTGCACGCCGTGAAGGAGGTCAAGAAAAACGGCGGCGAGGTCTGGCTCATCGACACCTACCAGACCCCGACTGCGGCGTCCGCCGACCGCACCTTCCTGGTGCGCCCGGGAAGCGACGGGGCGCTCGCGCTCGGCATCATGCACATCCTTTCCCGGGACGGCCTGACCGACGACGGCTTTCTCGCCTCCTCCGTACTCGGCTACCCCGAACTGCAGCGCGACGTGCTGCCGCAGTACCCACCGCAGGAGACCGCGCGCCTCACCGGCCTCACGGTGGAAACTATCGAGCTCATGGCAAGGCGCTACGCCGCGGCACGCGCCCCCTTCATACGACTGGGGAGCGCCCTGTCGCGCTACGGTAACGGCGCCATGACGGTGCGCTGCATCTGCTGCCTCCCCGCCCTGGTCGGGGCCTACGCCAAGGATGGGGGAGGCTGCTTCCCGGATACCTCCACCGGCGGGGCCTTCGCCATGGAGGAGCTGCTGCACGAAGACTTCATGAGTACCCCGGCCCGGCTCGTCAACATGAACCGGCTGGGACATGCCCTGAACGATCTTTCGGACCCGCCGGTCATGGGACTCTACGTCTACCACTCGAACCCCGCTGCGGTGACGCCGGACCAAAACGCGGTGCTCCAGGGGCTCGCGCGGGAGGAGCTCTTCACCGTCGTGCACGAGCGTTTCCTGACCGATACGGCGCGCTACGCCGACCTGGTGCTCCCCGCCACCTCTTCGCTCGAGCACAGTGACATCTACCGCTCCTACGGCACCTACTGCCTGCAGCGCGCCGGGGCGGCGGTCGCTCCGGTAGGCGAGAGCCGCTCCAACTGGGAGGTCTTCGCCCTTTTAGCCGCGAAGCTCGGCTTTCAGGAGCCCATTTTCCAGGAGAGCGCCGACCAGGTGATCGACCGGCTCCTGGCGCTCCCGTCGCCGCTGCGCCAGGGGATCGACCTGGTCGCACTGGGCGAGGGGCGGGCCGTGGAGCTTTCCGTCCAGCGGGGCGGCTACGCTACTTCCTCGGGGAAAATCGAGATCCTGAACCAGCATCTCAAGCACCCTCTGCCACGCTATCTCCCCACCCACGAGGAGAGCGGGACGCTACCCTTCCGGCTCATGACCGCGCCCAACCCGTTCGCCCTGAACGCATCGTTTTACGAGCAGGAGGGGCTCAGGCAAAAGCAGGGAGGGATGCAACTCAAGATGAACCCGGCGGACGCCGCGGCCCGGGGGCTCGTCGACGGGGAGCGGGTGGTTGCCTGGAATGAGCTTGGGGAAGTAACCTTTCTGCTGAGCGTCACGGAGAAGGTGCCGAGCGCCGTGGTTGTTGCCGAAGGTGTCTGGTGGCTCGCCTACGCCCCGGGGAGCCGCTCGGTCAACGCGCTCACCTCGCAGCGCCTGACCGACGAGGGCGAGGGGAGCACCTTCTACGACAACCGGGTCGACGTGCGCCGCGAGTAGCGCAAGATGCATGGGAACGGTCGTGATGCCATTAGGTTAAGGGACTGGTGTTGCTTTGTCCCCCTGTGGAACAGGGGGGAAGGCTCGCGTAGCGAGACAGGGGGGTATTTAGCCCGGCCAAAATTCCCCCCTGCCTCTCTGACGTTCGGCTTCCCCCCTATTCCATAGGGGGGACAAGGTCCGTCGCAACCCGAGATTTGCCTCATGTTTTGCCGGGAACGGCCGATGTGATTAGAACTGATCGGCAAATACGGCTTGGGACGGAGGCGATATGGAAGCGAATAACAAGATTCTTTTAGAAAGCGGCACCAACGAACTGGAAATCGTGGAATTCAGGATCGATGAGTGCGACAGCAAGGGAAACGTCATCCCCTGCTTTTTCGGCGTCAACGTGGCCAAGGTCCGGGAAATCATCCGGCTCCCCAACCTGCGCAAGGTTGTCAACGCCCACGCCGCCATCAGCGGCATGATAAAACTGCGCGACCAGGTTATCACGCTTATCGACCTGTCCCGGGCCCTCAATAAAAACACCGAAGGTCTCCTCGCCGACCGCGTGATTGTCCTCGAGTTCAACAGGATCATCGTGGGGATCCTGGTACACTCGGTGTCCCGCATCTACCGGATCTCCTGGGAAAACGTGGAGCCGCCGGTCAAGGCGATCCATGACGCCAACATCACCGGGGTCGTCAAGATGGAGGACCGCATCATCCTCATCCTCGACTTCGAAAAGATCATAGGCGAGCTCTCCTCCAGCGAGGCGCTATCCACCCCGACACAGGAGCTGATGTTGGCACATTCCACCATAAACCGCGGGGCAAAAACAATCCTGGTCGCCGACGACTCCAAATTCATCCGCCACACCATCTGCGGGTCGCTGCGCGAGGCAGGGTATCACGTGGTGGAAGCCGAGAACGGAGAAGAGGCCTGGGATCTGGTGAATGGCATGCTGGCAAAATGCAAAGAGAACGACAAGGGGATCGAGGACCTGCTTAATCTCATCATTACCGACATCGAAATGCCGCGTATGGACGGGCTGCACCTGACCTCCCTGATCAGGAAGGAAGGGACGCTGGACCCCGTCCCGGTGGTCATCTTCTCCTCACTGGCAAGCGAAGACAACAAGGCCAAGTGGAAGAATCTCGGTGCAAGCGACATCCTGACCAAACCGGACCTGCCGAACCTGGTCGAAAAGGCGGACAGCCTTGTCCTATGAACACCCCGAGCTCTCGGTAGTCGTGCCGGTCTACAACGAAGAGGAGAACATGGCTTCGTTTTTGACCGGCATGGCCCGTCAGCAGGGAGTCCGAATGGAACTGATCCTTTCGGACGGTGGTTCAGGCGACGGCAGCGTCGCCCAGGCAGAACGCTGCCGGGAAGGGCTCCCCTTCCCGCTCAAAGTGATAAAGGGGACTTGCGGCAGGGCCGACCAGTTAAACCGGGGAGCTGCTGCCGCTGGCGCGTCCACGCTCCTCTTCCTGCATATCGACTCCAGCTTCCCCGACCCGCTCGCCTTGCGCAAGGCCCTCGATGCGCTGTCAGCCGCCGGGGAGGGTGACTCTGGAGTCGCCGGCCATTTCGCCCTGGAGTTTCACTTCGAGAAGTTCATCCCCTTTCCCTACCGCTGCTACGGCGCCAAGGCGACCCTGGACCGCCCGGGATGCACCCATGGCGACCAGGGCTTTCTGCTGAGCAGCGATTTTTTCCACCGGGTCGGCCCCTTTGACGCCACGCTTCCGCTCATGGAAGACACCTTCTTTGCCGAGCGGGTCAGGCAAAACGGGAGCTGGCTGCTGCTACCCTCCCGTATCCAGACCTCTCCGCGCCGCTTTCTGAGCGAGGGGCTCCTGCCGCGCCAGACCCTGAACGCCATTTTGACCAACCTTGCAGACCTGGGACGCTTCGGGCTCATTGAAGAGCTGAAGGGTTGCTACCAGAGCCAGCACGCGGCGCAGGGGTTGCAACTACAGCCCTACTTTTCCCACATTAAGCAGTGGATCTCCGCGCTGCCGCGCGCCGAAAGGAGGCGTTTCTGGTATGAAACGGGAAGCTACGTGCGGCGCAACGCTTGGCAGATCCCGTTTTTTTTCGACCAGCTCATGGGAGGGGTGCAGCCAGGAAGGGGGGGAAAATTGCTTGCTTGGCACGACCGCTACCTGGCGCGTCTGCTGAACAACGCGCCAGTGAACCTGACCGCGGCTGCACTGGTCTGGGTCTGGTTTAAGCTGGTGATGCTGAGATCACCTTTTCCCCGGCAAAAGGGCAACAGCGACTCTCAGCTTTAACATCGGTCTGATCCGACCGATCCGACCGATCCGACCTATGTATGATCCGACCGATCCGTCGGACTGGACCGATCAGAAACCACGGCCTCAAACCGCCACTCACGCCGTGCCGTTTTGCATTTCACTATCCACCAGATGCTTCAATGCACTGCGCTCAGTCTCCTCCAGGTCCAGGAACTCCACGCCGAAACCGGGCGGCAGCGTCGGGTTCACCCGCTGGCCGTCCTCATTGAGCCAGGCGATTCTCCCCCCAAGCTCCCGAAGTACGGGTCTTCCCTCGGGAAGGTAGAGCGCCAGTCTGACCAGCGTGTCCCGGCGCACCGGCTCGTGGCTTGCCAGAAAGAGCCCGCCATCCCCGATGTCCACCACCTGGCCGCCGATCGAGGTGTTACCCAAAAGAAAGATTGCGGGGAATTGGCAGGGAACCCGCAGGTCCCTGCGGTCCACGGCGTCAGTGTACTGGCGAGCCTTCTCAAGGAATTCGCGGCGGTCGATCGGCTTGGTCAGGAAGTCGTCGCAGCCGGCTTGGCTGGCGCGCTCCCGGTCACCTTCCCGGCCCGCAGTCGTCAGCATGATGACCGGGATGGAGCAGAGAAAGGGATCGGCCTTGAGCTCGGTGCAACAGGTAATGCCGTCCATGAGGGGCATGTTCATGTCCATGAAGATGAGGTCGGGCGGGTCCTTCCTGATCAGTTCCAGCGCCTCGACGCCGTTCATCGCGGTCAGGACGTCAACATGCGAGAGCTTCAGGAAGCTCTTCTCCAACTCCAGCACCAGCCTGGTGTCATCCACCAGCAGTATCTTAGGTTTAGCCACGGCGAGCCACTCCCCTTACTGCAAAGATCCGGTCGCGAAGAGTTCGCGACCTTTCTACCTCCACGACACCTGCCACTAGGCTCATTAATCCAACACTCATGGCAGTTTGTCAAGCCACAAATCGGCCGGAGCAATCCCGGAGGATTCCGGAGCGCGCCTGCTCAGGAAATGAGTCGCACGAAGCCCGGAAGCGACCTCAGTTTGAGGGGAGCCAACCCGAAATAGTCCCCGTCAATCTGCACGGCCTTGTTCCCCGTGATCTCAAGCTCGCCGGCGTGAAAGACCGTGACCGAGCGGCTTTGGGCGGCCCGGTTCAGGCCGAGGAGCAGGGCGAACCCCAGATAGGTGAGGCGCCCTCCCTTGATGCAAAGCACCTGGAAACCGGGGCTGAAAAGGTCTCCCCGGGGCGCCAGCAGGAAATTCCCGCCGTAGCGCGCGGCGTTGCAGACGATGACGCTGTGACAGGTCATGCTCCGGCCTCCGCCAGTAACCCGCAGTTCGCTGCGGTCCCAGTTGGCGAGGACCCGCAGGGCCGAGAGGAGGTAGGCGCCCTTGCCGACCAACTTCTTCTCGCCCAGGCGCACCGCCTGAACCACGGCGCCGTCCACCCCAACGCCGGCCATAAGCAGAAAGCGCCTCTTTTCCCCGGCGCACTCGATTTCTCCGATCGAGATCGGGCGGGAGTCCCCCTGCGCCACCCTGGCAAGGGCATCGTCGAGCGAGCCTATTTTCAGCTCCCGCGCCAGTACGTTCGAAGTCCCCAGCGGGATCACCCCCAGGGTCGCCGCCCCGGGGGCCAGACCGTTCAGCACACCGTTCACCGTGCCGTCGCCCCCCGCAACCAGCACCAGGGGGTCGGCGGCCTCAGCACAGATGCGTGCGGCGAAAAGGGTCGCATCCTCGGCTGATCCTGTCAGGAGCAGTTCGGGATCCAGTCCGCTTCGCCTCAGGGAGGCCATGACCTGGTCAATTTTATTTTGGGAAAAACTTCCCGAGGTGGGGTTCGCAATCAGAAAACAGTGTCTTGCCAAAGCCATTTCAGGTCACCCGATAACATGAAAAAGGCCGCGAGGTGCGGCCCATAAAAAGTAGTCATTAGCATCCAACCCTGCCGATTTTTAAGCGGGGAGAAAGTTGATTTCCCCCTCCCTAACCCTCCCCCCTCCGGGAGAGGGGACTTGCGGGGGACTTTCAAACTCTGGACTCCGAGTTGTTACCTTTGTTTATCATATTTGCCGCGGAATTGGTACCAGTTCGCTCATCCCGCCCAACCCAGCGCCCTAGGCCTCTCCCCCACTACCGTTAAGTAAAAAGTAATGACCGCACATTCCCAGAAGTAGGTACCCCCAAGGGGTGCCGGCAAAAACGCTTACTCCTCATTCCCCTCATTTTCCTCTGCTGCCTTCAGGCCATTTTTCGCACCGTTTTTATCCGCCGACCGTGAGAAGCGTCGCAGGCTCTCCACCATGTCGTTCAGCCTCTGGTTTACCAGAAAATTCACGCTTCCTTCCGGATAACTGCCATCCTCGGCCTGCTTTCCTGCCGCGACGCCGGTCAGAATCTCGATCCCCTGATCCACGTCGGTGACGCTCCAGATGTGAAAGCGCCCAGCCTGCACCGCTTCCACAACCTCGTCACTCAACATCAGGTTACGCTCGTTTAACTTCGGGATCATGACCCCCTGGTCACCGGTCAGACCCTTGGCCTTGCATACGGCATAGAACCCCTCAACCTTGTAATTCACCCCGCCGATCGGCTGCACCATGCCGTGCTGATTCATGCTTCCGGTAACCGCTATCCCCTGGCGCACCGGGAGCCCGGACAGGGCAGAGAGCAGACAGTAAAGCTCGGTTGAGGAGGCACTGTCGCCCTCCACTCCTTCGTAGGACTGTTCGAAACAGATGGAGGCGGAAAAGGAGAGCGGCTTCTCCCGGGCGAACTTCCCACCCAGGTACCCGGTCAGGATCAGCACCCCCTTGTCATGGATCGGTCCGGAAAGCTTCACTTCCCGTTCGATGTTCACCATGCCGGCCCGCCCGAGCGAAATACGGGCGGTGACGCGCGAGGGGCGACCGAAGGTGTAGTCGGCCAGCGTCATGACGGAAAGCCCGTTGATTTGCCCCGTCACGCTCCCCTGGGTGTCACAAAGGATGGTGCCGTCGGCCAGGTATTGCTGCATGCGCTCCTCGATCCGGTTGCTGCGGTAGGTCTTCTCCTGGATCGCCTTGTTGACCCAGGCCCGGTCCACCAACTGCGCGCCGCCCAACGAGGCCCAGTAACTTGCCTCGCGGATCAGGTCGGAGAGTTCCATGAACTGGGCGGAGAGCCGCTCCTGGTCCTCGACTAAGCGCGCGGCGTGCTCCATCAGCGCCGCAACCCCGCTGGCGTCGAAGTGGAGCAGACCCTCCTTGCGGCAATGGCCGGCGACAAAGAGCGCGTAGTCCTGCATGATCTTCGGAGTGCGGTCGATCTTGGAGTCGAAGTCGGCCTTTACCTTGAAGAACTTCCGGTAGTCCGGCTCCAGGTAGAAAAGGAGGTAATAGATCATGAAGGAGCCGATCATGATGATCTTCGCGTGCAGGGGGATCGGCTCGGGCTTCAGCGACACGACGGTCATGAAGCGGTACTGCTCCAGCACGTCCTCGATCTTGATCTCGGAATTCCTGATGCAGCGCTTCAGCGATTCCCAGGCAAAGGGGTTGATCAGCACCTCGCGGGCGTCCACGATCAGGTACCCGCCGTTAGCCCGGTGCAGCGCGCCCGGCTTGATCAGGGTGAAGTTGGTGGTCGCCACCCCCCCCATCTGCATGACGTTCTCGATCCTGCCAAAGAGGTTATTGTAGGTAGGGTTGGTCTCGAAGACGATCGGGGCGCCGTTATCGGGGCTATTCTCCACGAAGACGTTCACCTCGTAACGCTCGAAGGTCGGCTCCTGCTTCGGGAGGTGCAGCCCGGGGATCTGGGGGGGAGCCGCTTGGGGCTTGAAGTCCTCCAGGTTCAGCAGGAGATCCTCCTGCACGCTTTCCAGGTAGCTCAGTATCTTCTGGAAGCCGGCATATTTCTCCTTGAGAGGGTTCAGGTGGTGGCCGACCGCGGAGAGCCCCAGCTCGCGGTCCAGCTGGGCCAGGGCGTCCCGCAGCGCTTTCTCGTTTTCGCGGACCTGGCGCAGCGCGTCGTTGAGCTTTTCGGTAAGCTCCCTGCCGAGGGCGTCGATGCGGTCGCGCTCCCCCTGCTCCAGGGCGTCGTACTCCTCCTGGGTGAAGTTGCGACCCTCCTTCTGGGGGACGACCACCAGGCCGGAAACGGTGCGCTGCAGGGCGAAACCCTGCTCCCCTGCCTCCTTTTCCAGGGCGGAGAAGATCTCACCATTTTTCTCCTGGAGCTGCTCGACGATGGAGACCCGGTTGGTTTCGTACTCCTTGCTTTCCAGGGCGCTCGGGATGTTGGCCCGGACGTAGTCCAGCAGTTCGCGCAGGTCGGCCGCGAGCTCGGCCCCCTTCCCCGCGGGAAGCGAAAGCGCGAGCGGCGCGTCGGGAGCGGCAAAGTTGTGCACGTAGCACCAATCGCTGGGCGGGTCGCCCTCCCGGGCCCGCCTTTTCAGGATGCTGCAGATGGTGGAGCTTCTCCCGGTGCCGGGGTCACCCGCCAGGTAGAGGTTGAATCCGTTATTGGCCATGCCGAGCCCGAAATCGATGGCGGCCAGCGCCCGATGCTGCCCGATGCTCCCTTCCAGGATGGCGATCTCATCGGTCGATTGAAAGCCGAAAAAGGCGGGGTCGCACACCCACCTGAGTTTCTCTACAGGGACCTTGCAATCTGCTTCAGACATGCGTGCCTCCTTGAAAAAACTGACGAGTTTCTACCGCGAAAGACTAAAAACAAGAGGGACTTAACAGCGGGGGAGCTGCTGCTCCAGGGACGCTTTGAAGCGCGCGTGAACCAGGTCCTTCACCAGCTGCATGGGAAGTTCGCCGCCACGCTCCCGGGCCAGGGAGGTGATCCGGCACTGGGCCATGCCGCACGGGTTGATACGGTCGAAGGCCGAGGTGTCCGCGGCTACATTCAGGCAAAAGCCGTGCATCGACACCCAGCGCCGCACCCCCACCCCGATGGCCGCCAGCTTGCCCTGATCGGTCCAGACTCCGGTCCGGCCCTCTACCGGGAAGCCTGTCACCTCGAGCGCGCCGCAGAGCTGCACCAGAAAATCCTCCAGAAAGCGCAGGTAGCGGTGCAGGTCCCGGCCGCGTCCCGCCAGGTCGAGGATGGGGTAGCCGACCAGCTGGCCCGGTCCGTGATAGGTGACGTCGCCCCCGCGGTTCACCCGCAGCGCGCTGATGTCGGGGTCGAGCACGTTGGCGAGGTCGCCGCCGGCGCCAACCGTGTACACCGCACGATGCTCGAGCAGCAGCAGGGTTTCCGGCCCGCCGCCCCTGACCTCCGACACCAGTTGCTGCTGTATTTCGAGGGCCTCGGAATAACCTATGAGGCCCAGATCCCTGATTACCATTGTTGGGGCACCTTGTGGTTGCTGGAGGAGACCGGCCGGCGGCCTGCCGTTAAATGAGAGGACGTGCATACAGTTTAGCATGAATAAAGGGGATGCAGGGAGCAGGACCAAAAAGTCGTTTTGCCCAATCCCTGAATCCCCTTCACACCTGCAATCTTTCGAATTCTATGCCTGGCTCAACCGTGGATAGCCCTTTTGTCGACGTCAAGGGCGGCCTCCTTCATCGCCTCCGAGAGGGTCGGATGGGCATGAATGGTCAGAGCGATGTCCTCCGCAGAGCCGCCGAAACTCATGACGGTGACCGCCTCGGCGATCATGTCCGAGGCGCGCGGGCCGAGGATGTGGATGCCGAGCACGCGGCCTCCTTCGCTTTCGGCGAGCACCTTCACGAACCCTTCGGTTTCGTCCATGCAGCGGGCCCGGCCGTTCCCCAGGAAGTTGAACTTGCCCGACTTGTAGGAGATGCCCTCCTCCTTGAGCGCTTCCTCGGTTTTCCCCACCGAGGCGGCCTCGGGCCAGGTGTAGCAGACCCCGGGGATGCAGCCATAATCGACGAGGCTCGGCTCTCCCTGCATCCGCTCCAGACAGACCGCTCCCTCCTCCATTGCCTTGTGGGCCAGCATCGGCCCCGCGATCAGGTCGCCGATGGCGTAGATCCCGGGGACACTGGTCTGGTAATCGGCATCGACGGCAACCCGCCCGGCCTCAATCTTCACGCCGAGCTCCTCCAGGCCGAGACCGGCGCTGAGCGGCCGGCGGCCGACCGCCACCAGCACCTTGTCACAGACGATCTCCTGTACGGCCCCCGCGATTTCCACCCGCACCAGCAACCGGCCGTCGCGCTTCTCGACCCCGGCCACCTTGGCACCCATGAGAAAGCTCATCCCCTGCTTCTTGAGGGTGCGCATCAGTGCATCGGCCACCTGCCCGTCGGAGCCGGCCACCAGGCGCGGCAGCATCTCGGCGACAGTCACCTGCGCCCCGAGCCTGAGCCAGACCGAACCGAGTTCGAGGCCAATGTAACCACCGCCTACCACGAGCAGATGTTCCGGAACCGCGCCAAAGCTAAGCGCTTCCCGCGCGCTCACCACGTCGACCGCGTCGAAGGGGAGCCCGGGAAGCTGCACCGCCTCGCTTCCGGTGGCAAGGAGCAGCTTTTTCCCGAGGAGCGTGACGGGTGCGGAGCCGCTCACCTGGACCTGGTGCGAACCGTCCGCAGCCGCTCCGATCAGCTTCGCCACCCCGGGAACGCTGGTGATCTTGTTTTTCTTGAACAGATAGGCGATGCCGTCGGTCAGCTTCTTCACGACGTCATCCTTGCGGGCCATCATGGTGGCGAGGTTCAGGGTCGGCGCCGGGATCTCGATGCCGTGCCCCGCGAAGCGGTGCCGGGCCAGATGGAACAGCTCGCTTGAGTCGAGCAGGGCCTTACTCGGGATGCACCCCTCATTGAGGCAGACCCCTCCCAGCGCCTCGCGTTTTTCCACTACGGCCACCTTCATGCCGAGCTGTGCTCCCCGTATGGCTGCCACGTATCCGCCGGGACCCGCGCCGATAACGATTAAGTCGAAAATCTCTTCAGACATGCCTTTGACCTCCGATATTTTATGTTGCACCAGCAGCCTCCTCCATCCGGACTCCCCTCGCCCTCCGGGAGAGGGGCGGGGGTGAGGGATTAGCCACAGAGCGCTGCCCCACCCCAATGGGATCCGTTCACCCGGAGCTTTCAGCTGTTGGATGCGGGCTGGAAACGGTCTGCGACTCCCTCACCCCGACCATCTCCCGGAGGGCGAGGGGGAGTTTGGAGAGGGCGGATGGAGCTTGAAAAAACAGCAACTAACGGTCAACTGCACCGCTCGGATACTGAGGACCCTACCCTTCGAGAAGCATCTCCTCCGGCTCCTCGAGGTACTCCTTCACCCGCTTCAGGAAGCTCACGGCACCCTTGCCGTCCACGATCCGGTGGTCGTAGGAAAGCGCCAGGTACATCATGGGGCGGATCACGATGACGCCGTCACGCACGACGGCGCGCTCCTGAATGGAGTGCATCCCGAGCACCCCGCTTTGCGGCGGGTTGAGAATAGGGGTGGAAAGCAGCGATCCGTAGACCCCGCCGTTGGAAATGGTGAAGGTTCCCCCCTCCAGGTCGCTGAGCGCCAGGCGGTTGGTGCGCACCTTTTCCCCGAACCCGGCGATGGCCAGCTCGATCCCGGCAAGGGTCATGGACTCGGCGGAGCGCAGTACCGGGACCACCAGCCCTTTCTCGCCCCCGACGGCGACACCTATGTCGCAGAAGTTGTGGTAGACGATGTCGTCCCCCTCGATGCTCGCGTTCACCTCGGGAAACTCCCGCAGCGCGGCGCAGCAGGCGCGCACGAAGAGCGACATGAAGCCAAGCTTCACCCCGTGGCGCTTCAGGAAGAAATCGCCGTGTTTTTTGCGCAGCAGCATGATTTGGCTCATGTCCGCTTCGTTGAAGCTGGTGAGCATGGCGCTATTCTGGCGCACCGAGACCAGGCGCTGGGCGATCCGCTTGCGGATCGGGGACATCGCTTTACGGGTGATCCGGTCGCCTCCGTTCGCCTGAACCCGGGCCGCTTCGCCTGCGGCAGCCGCTTTTTCGGGAGCCGGCTTCGCGTCCTCGCCCGGAGCGGCCGGCGCCGCAACTGCAGTCGGGGCCTGCGCTGCGCCCTGGGGAGCCGTCGGGGCCGCGGCCGGTTTGACTGGCTCCGCCTTCAGCAGGTCCTCATTGGTCAGCCGGCCACCGCGTCCGCTTCCCTTAAGCTCACTCGGCTCGACACCCATTTCGCGGGCGAGCTTGCGGCCCGAGGGGGACATGGGCGGCACCGGTCCGGCAGGCGCCGCCTGCTCGGGCTCTGCCTGCGGGGCGGCGGGTGCCGCCGGCGCTGCCGCAGCCCCCTGTTCGTCGATGGCACCGATCACGGCACCTATCTTTACTGTTTGCCCCTCCTGAACGGAAATGGAGAGGATCCCGGCCGCATCAGCGGTAACCTCCAGGGTGACCTTGTCGGTCTCGATTTCACAGAGCGGTTCATCGAGCTCAACGTGCTCGCCATTACTTTTGAGCCATCTCGCGATGAGCGCTTCGAACACGGATTCGCCGACAGCCGGTACTTTTATTTCCATAACGCTTCCCCCTACGGATTATAGCGATGCATAGATTTCATTGAGTAAAATGGGTGGGTTTCCAGGATGGCGCTCCGGATGCGCACTTGGAGCTCCGTGGCAGCTCCCTCACCCCTGCCCCTCTCCCGGGGGGCGAGGGGTTCCAAGGATACCTTACGGGATCTGCAGCGCCTCGGCGACGATGCGCTCCTGCTCCACCCGGTCCAGGCGGTGCGACCCGGAGGCGGGCGCCGCGGCATCGGGGCGCCCGACGTAGCGCGGCTCCGCTCCTAAGAGTTCGGCAAGCGGGTTCCTGATCGAACGCCAGGCTCCCATGTTGCGCGGCTCCTCCTGAACCCAGCTGAAGCGCGTGCCGGCCGGATACTTCCCGAGCGCTTCCTTCAACTGGTCGACGGCCAGCGGGTAAAGCTGCTCCACCCGCACCAGCGCGGTCCATTTCACCTGGTCCCTTTGGATCCGCTCGGAAAGGTCGTAATAGATCTTCCCGGTGCAGATCAGCACCTGCTGCACTTCGCTGTCGGCAGGGTCGGCTATCACCTCATGAAAGGCTCCCCCGGAGAGGTCGTCCAGGGTGGAAACGCACAGCGGATGCCGCAGCAGGCTCTTCGGGGTGAAAAGCACCAGAGGCTTGCGGAACTTCTGCAGCAGCTGCCTTCTCAGCACGTGAAAAAGCTGGGCCGGGGTGCTCGGGTAAACGATCTGCAGGTTTTCTGCCGCCGCCAGCGCCAGGAAGCGTTCGATCCGGGCACTGGAGTGCTCGGCCCCCTGCCCTTCGTATCCGTGGGGGAGCATCAGCACAAGGCCGCTGCAGCGCTCCCACTTCGCCTCGCCGCTGGCAAGAAACTGATCCAGGATCACCTGGGCGCCGTTGACGAAGTCGCCATACTGGGCCTCCCAGATGGTAAGCGTATCCGGCGCCTCAAGGGAATAGCCGTAATCGAAACCGAGCACGGAGTATTCGGCAAGCATGCTGTCGAAAGCGTTGAAGACAGCCCCGTCATTGGCCACCGAGCGCAGGGGGAGGTAGGTGCTCCCGTTCAGCTGGTCGTTAAGCACCGCGTGACGATGGCTGAAGGTGCCGCGCCGCACGTCCTGGCCGGAGAGGCGGATAGGGAACCCCTGGTGCAGTAGCGAGGCGAAGGCGAGCGTCTCGACGCAGCCCCAGTCGAGCGGCCCCCCCTTGGCAACAGCATCGCGGCGCTTGGCAAGCAGTGTGGCGACCTTGGGATGCGGGTTGAACCCCTGGGGGATGACGCAGAGCTTGTCCGAGAGTTCCTGCAGGGTGACTGCGGCGACCTCGGTCGAGACATGTACCTTGGGCTGGCCGGGTTTCATTCCGCTCCAGCGCGCGAGGAAGGACGACTCCATGGTGACGGCGTTCCTTTCGCTGGCACTTTGCCCCTGCGCGGCGACCTCGGCGTCGATCGCCTTCAGCTCCGCCTCGCTGAACCCTTCACCGAGAAGCTCCGCCTGGTAAATGGCGTGCAGCTGGGGGCGCAGTTTGATCTGCTCATACATGAGCGGCTGGGTGAAATACGGCTCGTCCCCTTCGTTGTGGCCGTGCCTGCGGTAGCAGATCACCTCCAGCACCACGTCCTTTTTAAAGTTGTCCCTGTAGGCGAGCGCGAGTTCCGCAGCATGCAGCACCGCCTCGGGATCGTCTCCATAGACATGGAAGACCGGGGCCCGCACCAGCTTCGCCACGTCGGTGGCATAGAGGCTGGACCGGGCATCCGCCGGCGCGGTGGTGAAACCGATCTGGTTATTTACCACGATGTGCAGGGTGCCACCGGTCCGGTACCCCTCGAGCTGGGAAAGGTTCAGGGTTTCCGCAACCACACCCTGTCCGGCGAAGGCCGCGTCGCCGTGGATCAGGAGCGGCAGCACCTTCGCCTCACCCTCAGCACCCCGGCGGTCCTGGCGGGCCCGGCATTTCCCTTCCACGACCGGATCGATCGCCTCCAGGTGGCTCGGGTTGGCGGTAAGGGTCAGATGAATGGAACGGTCCCCGGGCAGGGTGAGGTCCGAGGAGAACCCTTTGTGGTACTTCACGTCCCCCTCGCCGACCACGCCGTACTCGGCGTTGTCCGAGAACTCGGCGAACATGTTCTCGTGCGGCATGCCGAAGATGTTTACCAGCACGTTCAGGCGCCCGCGATGCGGCATGCCGAACACGATGTCGCTCACCCCGAGATCCGCGGCCTTCCTGACGACGGCGTCCAAAAGCGGGATCAGCACGTCCCCGCCTTCCAGCGAGAACCGGGTCTGGCCGGGAAATTTCTTCTGCAGCTGGCGCTCGAAGAAGGCGGCCTCCTTCAGCTTGCGCAGGATGGTGAGACGCTCCTCGCGGCTGAAGTCTCCCCGGTTGCAGGAGGGCTCCATACGGTCGATCAGCCACTGCCGCTCGGCGGGGTCCTGGATATACATGAACTCGACACCGGTGGAACCGCAGTAGGTGCTGCGCAGCACCTGCACGATCTCCTTCAGGGTGGCCGTTTGTTTCATGAAGCGGCGAGTGTGGAAGGTCTTATCCAGGTCGGAAAGTTCCAGGTCGAAGGCAGACAGGGCAAGAAAGGGGTGGTCCATCTTGCAGGGGGAGAGCGGGTCGGTACAGGCGAGCAGATGCCCAAGGTCGCGGTAGCGGTAGATCAGGGACTGCACCGCCGAGTGCTTCAGGGCATCCTCGGTGGCCAGTGCGGTGGGGACGGGGGCTCCCTCGGTCGTGCTACCGAGCTCGAAACCGGCGAAAAAAGCGCGCCATTGTTCGGAAAGCTTTTCGGGGTCGCTCTTCCATAGGGTGAATTGGTTTTCGATCCAGAGGGGACTTACATTGTCCAGCAGACCCATCGTACGCTCCTTTTTCATGAATATAGGGAAGTGTAGCAGATGGGTTTAAGCTTTCAAGCCTCCCGCTTGCGCGCGTAACGCCAGACGGAGACCTTTTCCAGGGTGATCATACCCCCGTTCATCATCGCCTCGACCTTGGGAAGCACCGCCTCGAAACGCTCCCTGTCGTCCACCACCTCGACCACCATCGGGAGGTCCGAGGAGAGGCGCAAAAGCCGGTCGGTATGGTACATGTGATGCGCGCCATAACCCGCGATGCCGCGCAGCACGGTCGCTCCCGCGAAACCCTCGGTCCGGAACAGCTCCACCAGCGCCTCGTAAAGCGGGACGTGGACGTGCTTGTCACTCTCTCCGATGAAGATCCTCAATAGCGCCTGTTCACCCAGTGTCTCTTTGGAATCCATGCCTATTTCTCCCTTAGTCGGGCGGATGAACCGCTCCGGCGCTAAACATTATTTTTATTAAATGTTACCCTTGCCGCGCCTCTACCGCCACCGAGACAGCGGGAAAGCGGGGCATGGCCCGACTCTTAGAGGGCCCGCGCCACGACGATCCCGACCCAGGTGCAGGCGAGGCAGGCGACGAGACTCAGGAATACGTTGCCGAAAGCGATGAGAAACGCCCCCTCTTCCAGCAACCGGAAGGTTTCAAAGCTGAAGGTGGAGAAGGTCGTGAGCCCCCCGAGGAAACCGATGGTGAGCGCGATCCGGAGGGTCGGCGGCACCAGGGCGCTCCGGATGGAGAACTCCATGATGAAGCCGATGAGAAAGGCGCCGACCACGTTGACGGCGAGGGTGCCGTAGGGAAATCCCCTTCCCAGCAGTTGGTAGATCCACCCGGACAGGAAATAACGGGCCAGGCAACCGAGTGCGCCCAAAAGGCCTATGTAGGCGATCTGCTCCATTAACTGATCTCTTCGATGAACGATAGCTGCCGCCGTGCGTCGGACCCCGGCGTCAAGTTAAGGCGCCGAAGGCACGCCCCGGGTCAGAAGGACCAGCCGACATTCAGTCCGAAGATGTCGGACGAGGACTTCGGCTGGTACAAAAAGCCGGGTCCATTCTGCAGCGTGACTGGCACCAGGGGCGATTGGGAGTAGCGGAACCCCTCGTAGGAAAGGGCAAACCTCAGGTGCCGGTAGCTGACCCCGGCCTCTGCGAAGCCGCTCCAGCGTCCCCCGGGACGGACGGTAACCGGCCCCGTGCCAACGAAATCCACGCTGTTTCCCGTGTAAAAGGGGTATTTAGCTCCCCCCTCAGTGAAAAGGGTTACTCTGTTTTGGTACTGGTGGCGGGCCCGGATCCCCAGCTTCCCATACACGCTTTGCCAGTGCTCAGTATAGCCGGAGGTGGAGAAGGGAACGTTGTTGGTATCAAGTGCGCTGGAATCCTGCAAGCCTCGCAACCACCAGCGATAACCGACCCCCGCAAAGGGCTCGAAGGAAAACGATTCACGAGGGAAGTTCCAGCCGAGATCAGCGAAAAGATCGCTCCCCACATAGGTGACGTCCGTATTTACTGGTCGCTCGCTCAGGTTGGGATGAGCGGTGTCGATTTGAGTGTGTCCCTGATAATCAATGACCGATCCGAAGAGCTTTCCGTCCAGCTTCAACAGCAGGTTTTGCTGGTAGAGGTCAAGAAGCGCAGCCCCTTCCAGCCCGTACATGGCTCCGCTTTCCCTGACATTCCTGACCCCGGCTACACCGTACTCCTGCCAGTCGAAGGATTCAAACCTCAGGTTGAGATCCCACTCCCTTACCAATCCCGGACCAGCGGCGAAAGCCGGCGCGCTGCAAAACAGCAAGGAAAACAAAAGCACCAGCACTTTCATGCAAACGACCTTCAAGCTAACTCCGCTGACCGAAAACCATTTTCAGCGGCTTTCATGGCTAGAACCTTCCTGGCTAAACGACCTTTCCCTATCGGCTCAAAATGCCGGGAGAATCCGTAGGAGCGTCCTGCCGGGCGCTCAAGGCGCGACTGGGAGGCTGCTCCTACGGGAGTCGAACAGATCACAGCCGATTCAGGATTCGGTTGTTTCTTCTTTTTTCTTGCGCGGTGCACGCGGCTTCTTCGGCTTGGCCTCGGTGGACTCGTCCGGCAGTTGACCGGCTTTGGTTTCGGAAGGGGCTGCCTGTTTGCGCGCCGGACGCTTCTTTGCTTCGGTTAAAACCGGCTCGCCAGCGGCCGCTGCGGATTCGACCGGAGTTGATCCCTCTGCAGCCGGGATAGTTTCGCCGGCGGCTTTGGCAGTCCTCGGAGCCCTGGGAGCCCGGGGAGCCCGGGGAGCCTTGGGTGCCTTGGCCGGCGCGCCGGACTCAAGGGTTCCTGCGGCCGCACCGGCGTCGGGAACCGCGCCCATACCTGCGGGCTCAACGACTAACGTTACCCCGGTCGGGAGCGGCTTTGCTGCGCGTGCACCCCGGGGAGGCCTCCCACCTTTGGCGGCCTTCAGTTCTGCGACTGCAACCGGGTCGCCTGCGACAGCGACGGGATCGGCCGCGATAGCCACCGGGACCCCCTCGATGGCAACCGGAAAGCCTTCAACGCCAGCCGGAACGGAGGCGAAAGAGGCCGAAACCACCGGCGCCTCTGCGAGGAGCGCTTCTGCCGGCTGCTTCCGGGTACGTGCCTGACGAGGCTTTCTTGCTTTTTCTGTTGAGGTCACAGGCTCAGCAGAAGCTGCAGGAGCTGCGGGCTCAGCGGCTTCGGGCTGCTCGACGCCGCCTTCTTCCCCCTCGGCACCGGCTTCCGGGTGTACTGCTTCCTGAGAGGATTTCCCGCCGCGGCGTCTCTTGCGACGACGCTTCTTCTTCCCTTCCTCGCTCGCAGGCTCTGATCCGTGTTCTGCTCCGTGCTCGGCAGCCTGCCCCTCGGCAGGCGCCTCTGCCTGGGTCAGGCCGGAAAGCTCACCCGCCAGTTCAGGCACGGCAACCAACTCCCCATGTTCCATCGGCTCGCCGCCGGTCGATTCCAGGGAGACTTCCCCCGCTGCCGCTGCTTCTGCTGCGGCACCCTTTCCGCCCCGCTTGCGCTTGCGCCGGCGTTTCTTTTTCTGTTCCTCCTGCTCTCCTTCGGGAGCCGCGACCTGTTCAGCGGCAACGGCGGCAACCGTTTCGGGAACCTCATGAGGAGCATGCAGCGGGACCGCCTCGGCCGCAACCACGGCATCGATTTCCGCCTGCGGCTTGGCCTTCCCTTTTTTCTTTTTCTTGCGTCCGTCGGCGGCCACGGATTCCTGAGCGGGCGCCTCTTCCCGAACCGGCCGGGTGGGGAGCACCCTCTCCGGGACCTCTTCCTGAGGAATCTTCTCTCTTTTGACGAGTTCGAGCTCCATCTGGTTCAAAAGGAAGGAAGGCTTCCCCTTCACCGTCACCTCGATGTCGTAATCGCTCTCGATCTGGGACAGTTCATGCCTTTTGCGGTTCAACAGGTAATAGGCGACTTCCAGCGGGAGGCTCCCCACGACTTCGCCGATGGTCCCCTTGGCCGCCGCCGCGTGGACCTTCCTGAGGAAGGAAAGGGCCATTGCCTCGACCGACTTCACCTTGCCGCGCCCGTCGCAATGCGGGCACTCCAGGGAACTTGCCTGGTTCAGCGTCTGACGGATGCGCTGGCGGGACATTTCCAGCAGTCCGAACTCAGAGATGCGCGCCACGTTCACCCGCGCCTTGTCAGCCTTGAGCGCGGTCTTCAGGGTCTTTTCCACCTCGGCGTTGTGCTTTCTGTCGCGCATGTCGATGAAGTCGATGACGATCAGCCCGCCCAGGTCGCGCAGCCGGAGCTGCCGGGCCGCCTCTTCGGCAGCCTCCATGTTGGTCTTGAAAGCGGTGTCCTCCACCCCCTTCTCACCGGTCGACTTGCCGGAGTTGACGTCGATGGATACCAGTGCCTCGGTCGGCTCGATGAAGATGGAGCCGCCCGACTTAAGCGGAACCTTCTTTTCGTAGATCAGGTCGATCTGCTCCTCGAGCTGGTAGCGCGAGAAGATGGGACGCTTTTCCTGGTGCATCTTCACGAGCTTCTCGAACTGCGGGTCGATCTCCTTCAGGCATTCGCGCACATCCTTGTAGACGTCCTTGCAGTCCACCAGAACCTCGTCGATGTCCGCCGAGAAATAGTCGCGGATGGTCCTTATGATGAGGGCCGACTCCTGGTAGATGAGTCCCGCCCCCTTCATGGTGGCACCCTGCGCCCGGACCCCTTCGTACAGGGAGATCAGGGAATCGAGGTCCTTCTGCAGCTCTTCGCGGCTGCGGCCGACCGCCTCGGTCCTGATGATGTAGCCGTAACCCTCGGGGATGATCATCTCGGAGATGATCTCCTTCAGTTTCTTTCTTTCCCCTTCGGCCTCCACCTTGCGCGAGATCCCGGAGGAGTCACTCCCCGGCATCAGGACCATGTAGCGCCCCGGCAGGGATGCGTAGGTGGTGAGCGCGGAGCCCTTGTTGTCGCGCTCGCCCTTTTCGACCTGAACGATCAGTTCCTGGCCGCGGCGCAGCACTTCCTGGATGCGGGGACGCCGGTGCCTCTGGTCCTCGGGGACGTCGTCGCGCCACTTCCAGTTTTCCGGGTGCAACTCGCCCATCTGCAGAAAGCCGAGCTTCTTGAGGCCGATGTCCACGAAGGCCGCCTGCAGCCCCGGTTCCACGCGAACCACCACGCCCTTGTAGATGTTGCCGCGGATCTGTTCGTTACCGGCGATCTCCACGTCCAGATCCACCAGGCGTCCGTCTTCAACGATTGCGACCCGTGCCTCCTCGGCATGCAGCGCATTAATAAGCATTTTTCTCGACATATACGATTCTTTCCTTTCATTGGAGGCTCGGGGTGGCTGCGGAAGGAACTCCGGCGCGCCCTGCGCTCATTTTTTTAACCGGCCGCAAGCTCGACCGGTAGCTTCTTCTATATGCATCCCCCACCAGAAGGGGGTGTCAAAGACTAATGAAAACCGAGTGATTATAACAGAGTTTAACGCAGTAGCACATAAAAAAGCGCAAGCCCGCGTTCCAGGTGCGGCTGCGGGCAGATAAATGCGGTCCCGCGTCAGTTTGGGCCGGCCATTAACCCGCAGTTATTCATAAAGTTTCACCTACAGACCGTGATGGCGGAACAGCTCCGCAGGGGCGACCGGCGCTCGCCCTCGTCCCCTTTTGCCTGGCTTTCCGCCTTAGGCGAAGGGCCTCAACGGGAGGCAAAGGGCGACCGCCGGTCGCCCCTACGCACTACGGCCATGCAGTGCTAACCGCCGGTCGCCCCTACCAATCGGCTTGATCCGGCGCATTACCCTGCGACGCTGCAGTGCCAACCTCATTAATGATTTTGCCTGGCCGGCGATGTATGATATTTTTGCGACTTAGTTCCGTTCACACGCAAGGGGTGGCAAGGTCATGAAAGAGATCAGGATCGACACCACACCGCTTAACCCCATCTATCTGGAAATGGGTGCGGCGGTGCAGGATTCGCAGCGCCTCGAACTTTACATATCCTTTATCGTGACCCTTCTCATCGATCTA